>ENA-OPYV01000058-OPYV01000058.1-human-gut-metagenome-genome-assembly--contig:-NODE-58-length-32255-cov-4.338085_pt1 | contig 32255 bp, 40 predicted proteins | sample MGYA00242474_ERZ504485 | MGnify/ENA primary metagenome ERZ504485 (study PRJEB26092, sample SAMD00036263) | human gut metagenome | host: Homo sapiens | study: EMG produced TPA metagenomics assembly of...
ATACCCATCGCCTCATCCGTGACGCGCTTCACATCCGGATCGGAATCATAAAGCTCACGGAATTCGCGGGCCTCCGCATAACGCTTCGAAACTCGGCTCGAAAATATCATGCAGCGGAATATCCCTTGCCACCCGTCTGCGCCGGCGGCAACGCTTGGTGATGCGCTCGCCCATGGAGAATTCGTAGCCCATGATTCGTGCGGAGTCCTTCAGCGCCTGTTTGGTTTTGATGGTGCCGTAGATCACGCATTGCGCGACCTTGTCTCGCCCGTACTTGTCTCCGACATAGTCAAGCACGCGACCGCGGCCGTCCGGATCGAAATCGACGTCGATATCAGGCAGCGACACACGTTCCGGGTTAAGGATCGTTCGAAGATCAAGCCGTGCTTGATTGGATCGAGTTCGGTGATGCCCATGGCATACGCCACCATGGCGCCTGCCGCGGAGCCACGGCCAGGCCCGACCATCACACCATGCGATTTGGCCCAGTTGATGTAGTCGGCCACCACAAGGAAGTATCCGCAGAACTGCATCTGACAGATCACACCGCATTCGTAATCGGCCTGCTTGAGCACTTCGATCGGCGGATGCCCGTCATAACGCCGTTCCAAGCCTTCCTCGACTTTTTTCAGGAACAGCGACGTCTCATCCCAACCTTCCGGGCAGTCGAATTGGGGCATGAACGCGCCATCTTCATGATCGTCGAACATGACATTGCAGCGTTCGGCGATTTCCAACGTATTGTCGCATGCTTCGGGAATGTCTTTGAACAGCTCACGCATTTCTTCGGCGGATTTCAGATAGTAGCCGGTGCCGTCAAATTTGAATCGTCCCGGCTCGTCAAGCGTGGATCCCGAATTGATGCACAGCATGGCATCCTGAGAGCCGGCGTCTTCGGCGCGCACGTAATGGGAATCGTTGGTGGCGAGCAGCGGCGCGTTCAGTTTTTCGCAATGTCCAGCAGACCGTCGGTCACCTGTTTTTCGATTTTCAGACCGTGGTCCATGAATTCGATATAGAAATTGTCACGTCCGAAAATATCCTGCAATTCGCCTGCCGCACGTAATGCCTCGTCGAATTGGCCGAGCAGCAGTCGCGTTTGGATGATGCCCGACGGGCATCCGGAAGATGCGATAATGCCTTTCGAATATTTGGCAAGGATTTCCTTATCCATTCGGGGGTATCGCATGACACGTCCCTCGAGATTCGCGTCAGTGGACGCCTTCATCAGATTGACAAGGCCCTCATCGGTTTCCGCCCACATCGTAAGGTGGGTGATCAGGCCACCGCCGGATACGTCGTTGGGGTTGCGCCTGCGATGTTGCGGATCGATATCGGGATTCCAGTTGGTATCCCAGCTGACGCGGGTTTGATCTTGGCGTGCGGTTTCCGGCGTCACATACGCTTCAATGCCGATAATCGGTTTGACGCCTTCCTTGACCGCAGTGCTCCACATTTCGTATGCGCCATGCATGTTGCCGTGATCGGTGATGCCGACGGCCGGCATGTTGAGTTCTTTGGCGCGCTTGACCAGATCCGGAATCTTTGACGCCCCGTCAAGCAGTGAATAATGCGTGTGATTATGCAGTTGCACGAAATTTCCGGAAGTAGCCATACGTTCCAATCTACCGGTGATTGGTGACGTGCGATCACACTTCAGGCTTGTCTTGTGTGTCGTGCCTGCCGCGCATCACGTCGAGCGCATGCTGCAAATCAGCTGGATAATGCGATTTCACCGTGGTCCACACATGGGTTCGCGGATGGCGGAATTCAAGTTGCTTGGCGTGCAGCCACTGCCGTTCCAATCCCAATGCCTCACCCAGCTGCGGATTGGCACCGTACATGGCGTCTCCCGCAAGCGGATGCCCGATGGACGAGAAATGCACGCGGATCTGATGGGTTCGACCGGTTTCCAGATTCACGGAAACCAGCGTCGCCTCACCGAAACGTTCCATCACATCCCAATGGGTGATGGCTTCTTTGCCGGCGGGCGTAACGCAAAAACGAAAATCGGAGACTTTGGCACGTCCGATCGGCGCTTCGATCGTGGCCTTGTTTTCCTTGAGATTGCCTTGCACGAGCGCATGATAGGTTTTGACGACTTCATGTTCGGCGAACTGCCTGCGCATTTCCACGTAGGCGAGGTCAGATTTGCACACGAGCATCAATCCGGATGTGCCCACGTCGAGGCGGGATACGATACCCTGACGTCCCGCGGCGCCGTAGGAGGTGATGTGCACTCCCCTGTCAAGCAGACTGCCGAGCACCGTCGACCGGTCCAACCGACGGAAGCGTGAGCAGCCACACCCACTGGCTTGTCGACCACTATGACGTCATCGTCTTCGTAGACCACTGCCATATCTCGTGCGATCGGTTCAGGCTCGGTCCGTTCCTCGACAATATCGAATTCGACGGTTTCGCCTGATTGCAGAGTCGATGATTTGGAAATGTCACGACCAAGCACGCGCGCCTGTCCACTTTCGATGAGTTCCGCGGCCTTGGCTCGGGAGATACCAAGCATCTTGGCCACGGCCACATCGAATCGTTTGCCGACAAGCGCGTCGGGTGCGGGAACAAGACGGCTCATGCGTTCTGGTCTCCGGTCGTCTGTTTCGTCTGTTCTGCGGCCTGTTCGTCAAGATCCTTCTGGCTGAAGGGCTCTCCGACAAACAGCAGTACGACGGCGGCGACGCCCGCCACCATCAGGAAAATATCCGCAACATTGCCGACCGACCATCCGTAATTGAGGAAATCGACGACCTTGCCATTAAGGAAACCTTCGGCATACATCACACGATCGATGAGATTGCCCAATGCTCCTGCGAAAGCAAGAGCGAACACCACCGTCCATTTCATGGAAATGGTACGGATTGCCAGTACGGCCAACGCCACGCATGCCACGATGGCAAGCAACGAAATCAACCAGGTCATGTTGGATCCCATGCCCAAGGACGCACCCGGATTATGCACCAGCGTGAATGAGAGGATGCCCGGAATCACACGTACCGTCTGCCCGTCGGCAAGCGCCGACTGCGCCCATGCCTTGCTGATCTGGTCGAGTACCAGTGCCACAACGGCGATACACGCAAAGACGGCCACGCGGGTGCGCAGCCGTCTTTGATCATTTGTCATGATGTCAGACACAGCCTAATCTCAGTCGTCCTGGGAGTCCTGATCATAGTTGTTCGTGTCGGACACCTGGGACACGAGCTGGCCGAGGAATTCGGTAAGACGTGCACGGTATTCGGTTTCGAACTGCTTGAGGCCCTGAATGTTGCCTTCGATGACCTTGGTCTGCGCTTCGAGATTGTCGCGGACCTGCTGGGCGTAGTCGTCGGCTGCGGTACGGGTCTTCGAATCGTAGTCGAAGGCGCGCTTCTGCACTTCGGACTCGTATTCGTCGGCTTCGTTGTGCTTCGTGGAGAAGTAGGTATCACCATCCTGGGTCTTCTGCACGAGGTAGGCGTCGCCTTCCTGAGTCTTCTGATCCAAGTAAGCATCACCCTCCTGCGTCTTCTGAGCAAGGTAGGCGTTACCTTCCTGAGTCTTCTGATCCAAGTAAGCATTACCTTCCTGAGTGCGCTGCGCCAGATAGTCATCGCCTTCCTGAGCACGCTTGGTCAGATAGGCATCGCCTTCCTGAGTCTTCTGGTTCAAGTAGCCATCAGCCTTGGCACGAGTGTCAGCCGAATACTGATCGGCTTCGGAACGGGTGCCTTCGGAGTAGTTGTCGGCTTCGGTGCGAGTGCGGTTGGAGTAATCGTTGGCATTGCCGATGAGCTCATCGTACCTACGCTGGGACTCGTCGGTGATTTCCTTAGCCTTGGCTTTGCCCTTGTCGACGTACTGGTCGTGCAGCTGCATAGCCAGGGTCAGCATGGCGGTGGCACGCTCCGGCTCCGTGTTGGCGCTGGCTGCGGCTCCTGCAATCTTCTGCAGCTTCCGGTTTCGGTACTCGGTTCGACCTTGGCGACCTGCTCGCGCAGCTGGGCTTCACGCTGCTGCGATTCCTGCAGCTGCTGTGCAAGCTGCTGAATCTGCGCGGCCTGCTGCTGGGCACGCTCATCCTGCTGCTGGGACTGTGCCGCATGCTGCTGCGTGAGCTGCTGAGCTTGGGCGACCTGCTCCTGAGCCTCTTCAAGCCTTGCATTGAGCTGCTGGATCTCAGCCGCCTGCTGCTGGGCCACCACAACCTGCTGCTGTGCGGAAGCCAGCTGACGGGACAGGTCTTCGGTCTGTGCACGGAATGCGTCGCGCTCATGCTGCATGGAGGTCAGCTGTTCGCCCAGATCCGCCTGGCCTGCAGCTTCAGCCGCCTGTGCGGTGAGCTGGTCGACCTGTGCGGACAGGCGATCCACCTGACCCTTGAGCTGTTCGTTCTGAGCCGACAGAGCACGGTTGCTTTCCTCAGCCTCGGTGAGCTTGGCTGCTGCGACCTGTGCGGCCTGAGCTGCCTGATCACCAGCGCCAGCTGCCTGCTCGGAGGCGGACTTCAATGTCGCGTTCTCCTGCTGCAGGGACTGAACCTGGGCGCTGAGCTCGGAAATCTTGGAGTTGAGCCCCGCAACATCCGGGCCGAGGGACTGAGTAGCCTGGCCGCTGGCAACCGCCTGCTTGCCAAGGGCCTCCACCGTCTCGGTTACCTGATCGAGAAAATCGTCGACTTCATCGACGTCATACCCCTCCTTGAACCTCACGGTCTGGAAGGTATGCTCTCTGATATCTTTCGGCGTCAACAGAGCATAAATCTTACACCTCGCTTTGGGCTTGATGCCTTGCTGTTGTTGCTTTCATTGTTCGACTCTAGCACGGGACCACCGATTTTTTGCGAAAAATCGGCATTTGACATACATTAAATGAGGAAATCAATAGCAATGAGAATGAAATAAAAGAACGATGAATGCCACATCGAAGTAGATGGGACCCATTGGAATAGGGCGGATATATTGGCGTAGCCAGCGCAGTGGGGGCTCCGTCAACTGGTAAACCGCGTCGATCAACGACGACACCAACCCCCGTGGACGCCATGCCGATGCCAACACAGCAACCCAATCGAGAATCATGCGAATGAACAGCACCAGAATGTAGGCATTCACCAAAAAGTGGACGATGCTACCGATCAAAGACAAAATCATGGGGCACCACCTTAGCAACAGAACATAACAAAGCCCCCATCACGGGTGACGGAGGCTTCATGCAGTCTGCTTTCGCAACGGCTTTCGTCTATATCAGTCGGCGAACAAATCGTGCGACGAGTTATTCGCCTGCGGTTCCTCAACCTTGATGTTCACCTGAGCTGGGCTCAGCAGGAACACGCGCGGAGTGACACGTTCGATGGAGCCACGCACGCCAAAAACCACACCCGCGGAAAAGTCCACAATGCGATACGCCACGGCCTCGGCCACACCGGTCAGGTTCAGCACCACCGGAACGCCGTCGCGAATGGCACGTCCGACCAGCTGAGCGTCCTCATAGGATTTCGGGTGAATCGTGGTGATACGGCTCACCCTTCCGCCTTGGAACGGGTTGGCTTTGGTCTGCTCGCGCGGTGCGGACGTCGCGGCAGGAGTCGAAGCCATCGGGGTCACGGAATGGTCGGAATCGAACGAGGTTTCGCTGCTCTCAGCCTCTTCGTTGAAATCCTCGTCACCTTCGGCAACGTCGGTCATGCCCAAATAGGACATCGCGCTTTTCATAAAACCTGCCATGAACGATCCTTTCGCGTCTTCGCGTTGCTTTTAGCGCAGGAAATCCGGAATATCCAAATCGCCGGCGTCGTTCGAAGACACCACTTCATGCTCGGTGGTCTGGTCGAATGACGGAACGACGGGTTCCGGAGTGGACGGAATATAAGTGGACAGCGGCTGCACCTTCGGGGCTTCCGGAGTCTGAATAAGCTGAGGCTGGGGCTGCTGCGGAACCGCCGCTGCCCTCGGGCTGCGGACAACGCCGACAGCGGCACCGTGCTTTCCGCAGGCTCTGCCTGCTTCTGGGCTTCAGCCTGAGCCGCCTTCTTGGAGTTGGCATCAAAGCCTGCGGCGATAACGGTGACACGCACTTCGTCGCCGTAAGCGTCGTCGAGGGAAAGACCCCAGATGATCTGTGCTTCCGGATGGATGGCCTTGCCCACCAGCTGGGTGGCGGCGGCCGCTTCCTGCAACTTCAGATCGGACGGGCCGGCGATATTGATCAGCGCGCCGTGGGCACCCTCGATGCTTTCTTCCAGCAGCGGCGAGCTGATGGCGATTTCAGCTGCCTGGGTGGCGCGATCCTCGCCTCGTGCGGAACCGATGCCGAACAGTGCGGTGCCCGCGCCACGCAGAATAGCGTTGACATCGTTGAAGTCGACGTGAATGTACGAGTTCGAAGAAATCAGGTCGGTGATGCCCTGCACGCCGGCCAGCAAGGCGGTGTCGGCGGTCTTGAACGCATCGACGATGCCGATGGTGCGATCGGAAAGCTCAAGCAGTCGATCGTTCGGAATCACGATCAGCGCATCGACTTCCTTGCGCAGATTCTCAATGCCAAGTGCTGCGGAAGCCGCACGCTGGGGACCTTCAAAGCTGAACGGGCGGGTAACCACCGCAATGGTCAGGGCACCCTGCTGATGCGCGGCGCGAGCCACGATCGGGCTTGCACCGGTACCGGTGCCACCACCCTCACCGCAGGTCACGAACACCATATCGGCGCCCTTGAGCGATTCCTCGATATCGGACTGATGATCCTGAGCGGCCTTGGCACCCTTCTCCGGGTCGGCACCTGCGCCAAGCCCGCGGCTGGTGGCATCGTTCAAGGAGATCTTGACATCGGCGTCGGAACGCATCAGGTCCTTCGCGTCAGTATTGATCGCAATGAATTCAACACTTTGAAGACCCTCGGCAATCATGCGATTGACGGCATTACCGCCAGCTCCACCAACACCGACAACCTTGATATTCGTTTTGTCGTTGAAATTGTCAGTCTGGGCAATCTCGCTCACCATAGTCTCCTGTCACTCGCGTTTACGCACAACTTTATCGCAGACACGCTGCAGTACGCGCACTTTTCGCCGTGTGTAACGGCGTTTTTTCACTTTTTTATTGCTAACGTGTTCATTTCGCCTGCGATTTACCCTCTTTCGGTGCCCCCACGACGATTTAACCACATCAGCATGTCATATTCAATAGCTGGCGTCCATAGGATCATCCCCAAACAACGCCTGACGTTCATCATGCGTTGTTTCCCGTGATTCCAACCATCCGTAAGGCAGATGCACTTTCTTTGCGAAGCGCACGCGCCCCCTTGGCTTGTCGACACTCGCTCGGGAAACGGGAATGTTGGGAGTCCAGCTTGCCTATTTCGGCTCTGACATCCTCAAGATTTTCACATTCCATGAACGCGCGACGGGTGGAGCCTCCAACGGGGAATCCCTTGAGATACCACGCGATATGCTTACGCAGATCATGCACGGCCATCTGCTCATCGCCATCATAGAATTCGGTCAACAGTTCCGCATGGCGTTCAACCACACGGCACACATCTCCTAACGTGGGGTCAACACGCTTGTCGCTGCCAGCGAACGCATTCTTGATATCGGCGAACAGCCATGGCCTGCCTTGGCAGCCGCGGCCAATCGCGACGCCGGCGCAACCGGTTTCGGCAACCATGGCAAGCGCATCGTTCGCACCCCAAATATCGCCGTTGCCGAACACTGGAATGTCAAGCGCTTCGACCAGCTCGCCAATCCGGCTCCAGTCGGAATGCCCGCCGTAATATTCGGCGGTGGTACGCGCGTGCAAGGTCACCGCCTTGCAGCCTTCCTCCTGCGCGATATGGCCCGCTTCCAAGAACGTTTCATGCTCATGGTCGATGCCGACGCGGATTTAGCCGTCACCGGCACGTTGGCAGCATCGCAGATCTTGACCACACGCTGGATGATCTCGCGAAACAGATCCGTCTTCCACGGCAAAGCCGATCCGCCGCCGCGTCGGGTCACTTTCGGCACGGGGCATCCGAAGTTCAGATCGACATGGTCGGCCATGTTTTCGTCGATGACGATTTTCGCGGCCTGTTCCACGATCGCCGGGTTCACACCGTACAGTTGCAGCGAACGGATTTTCTCGCTCGGCGCGAAATGGCACAACCGCAACGCTTTGGGATTGCGTGCGACCAACGCGCGCGCGGTGATCATTTCGGCCACGTATAGACCGTCCGGTCCGTAGCTTTCGCAAATCACGCGGAACGGCCAGTTGGTAACGCCCGCCATAGGCGAAAGCACCACCGGGGTTTCAACGTGTACCGGCCCTAAATCAACAGGCTTCATAACCGGAGGAACCGACGGCCTCACCGCGTCGGTACGCGGGTCGAGCACGTCGGATTCCTCGTAAGCAGTCACAATGCTATCTGGCATAAGAACGCTATGGTAACCAGTATCCAGCTTTAATACAAGCCACCGGCTTCGGCGATCTTGACGGACTCAGGCCAAGCCTCGCCGCCCATCTCAACCGGCACCTGCGGGTAACGTACATGCTTCTCGCCAATACGTGCGGCCACATAATCAGCCACCTTGTCGAGTGCGACGCGCTCCTGCTGCATGGTATCACGTTCGCGAATGGTGACGGCCTGATCGTCAAGCGTGTCGAAGTCGACGGTGATGCACAGCGGGGTGCCGATTTCGTCTTCACGGCGATAGCGACGACCGATCGCACCGGCCTCATCATAGTCGATCATCCAGTCATGCTGACGCAAATCGGCGGCCAGATCGTGTGCCACGGTCTGCAATTCCGGCTTCTTGCTCAACGGCAGTACAGCGGCCTTGACCGGAGCCAGGCGCGGATCAAGGCGAAGCACGGTGCGCTTATCGACGCCGCCCTTGGTATTCGGGGCCTCGTCAACGTCGTAGGCGTCAACAAGGAAGGCCATGAGGGAACGGGTCAGGCCGGCGGCCGGTTCGATGACGTACGGCACGTATTTTTCGCCGGTGGCCTGGTTGAAGTAGCTCAGATCCTCGCCGGAATGCTTGGCATGCGCGGAAAGATCGAAGTCGGTACGGTTGGCGACGCCTTCAAGCTCGCCCCAATCGGAACCCTGGAAGCCGAACTTGTATTCGATGTCGACGGTACGCTTCGAATAGTGGGCCAGCTTCTCCTTCGGATGCTCATAATGGCGCAGGTTCTCCGGCTTCACACCAAGGTCGATGTACCACTGGGTACGCGCGTCGATCCAGTACTGGTGCCATTCCTCATCGGTGCCCGGAGCCACGAAGAATTCCATTTCCATCTGCTCGAACTCGCGGGTGCGGAAGATGAAGTTGCCCGGAGTGATCTCGTTACGGAAGGACTTGCCCATGTTGGCGATGCCGAACGGCGGCTTGGAACGCGAAGAAGTCATCACGTTCTTGAAGTCCACGAAAATGCCCTGTGCGGTTTCCGGACGCAGGTAGTGCAGCGAGTTCTCGTCTTCGACCGGTCCGAGGTGGGTGCGCAGCATCATGTTGAAGTCGCGCGGTTCGGTCCAGTTGCCACGGGTGCCGCAATCCGGGCACACAATGTCTTTCAGGCCGTTTTCCGGCAGCTTGTCGCCATGCTTTCGGCATAGGATTCCTCAAGCTTGTCGGCGCGGTGGCGCTTGTGGCAGTTGAGGCATTCGATCAGCGGATCGTTGAACACGGACACGTGACCGGAAGCCACCCACACGGCCGGCGGAAGAATAATGGACGTGTCAACGCCCACCACGTCGCCACGGGTGACGACCATGGAACGCCACCATTCGCGCTTGATATTGTCTTTCAGCGCAACGCCGAGCGGACCGTAATCCCACGCGGAACGGGTTCCACCATAGATTTCACCGGCGGGAAAAACAAAGCCACGACGCTTGGCGAGGGATACGACTTCATCGAGTTTGGATACAGCCACAATGCACCTTCTGGTTTGAACGGTTTGGGGTCTTTACAAGCGCAAAGCCTACCTTTACGCGGTGACAGAACGCCACCCGCGTTACTGTTTCGTGGCGTTCTCGTCTTCAACCGTGTCGTTGTCGAGCAATAGCGACCAGATCTTGCAATCGATCACCACGGCATTTTTCGTTTCGTCACCGTTTCTGTCAAGTGTGTAGGTCACATTTTCCGGCACGGCGATACGGTTGATGTTCTGCACGGATGCCACGAAATTACGCATGGCATCATAGCTTCCCGTGGCGGTGATACTTACCGACACCTGCACCAGCTGACCGGCTTGAATGGTACCTTGCATTTCAGCTGGAATGTCGGCGTCGACCGCATCATCGAAATTCACCGATTTGATGGCGACGCCGGTTCCCGCAGCGGACGCATCCAACGAATTGATGAATTCCTGCTGGTTATAGCCGTCTGGAATCTGCCGCTGCAACTGGCGCAAACGGTCTTTCTGCAGGCCGATCGTTTCGCTGGCGATGCGTAATGTTTCGATTTCGTCGCGTGTTTCCTTATTGTTCTCATCGATTTGCGCAGTTTGCGCGTCGGATGATTTGATATGGCTGATTTGCGGGGAAACGCCGACCAGCCATGTCAGCATGATGACGAAGACAATACCTGCGGCCAATGCGATCCATGCGATTTTATGCTTGTTCATGATTGCTCCCGATCATTCATTGGATGTCTCGTCAGTTGCGGTCGCGCTGTCGGTAGTATCAGTCGACTCCCCTGCCGCGGCTTTGTTCAGGCTGTCGCGTAGCTGCTGCTGCAATGCTCGGTTGGCTTCGTCAGCACCGGCCGCGTTGTCGCTTCGTGACGTGGTATTGGTATCCATCTTCAACGACACCGTTCCCGTGTATGTATAGGTGGTGCCGTTTTCATCGCTGTTTTCGGTAATGGAACTCACATAGCCTGTTTTTATAGGTAGGAATTGCAGCAAAAATTACCGATAAAAATCTTTTGCAGATATGAAATCTGGAGAAAGAACGGTAAAATCAACGGAAATCACACCATTCCCAGACCATACTGAAGATGTAGCGCTATGCGAAGAAGCGTCAGACCCGCCAATCTGGAAGCTGCTCAACGACAGGTTCGTGTACTGGCCTCCGGCTGGCAGCGCGCCATTGAGCGAATCCACCACCTTCATCCAATCCATTTCGTCGTAGAGCGCGGCGATACGTGACCTTTGCGAATCGGACAGCGAGTTCAACGTGTCTTCCACGTCTTTGAATTCCGCCTTTTCCTTCTGCAACGACAGGGTTTTCGCCTGTGCCTCCTCCACGCGATGGTCGGCCCAGCTCACGCGCACCGCCATGCCCGCGCTGATGGCAATGGCCGCAACCACCACCACGATAAGCACGTATGACAGCAAGTATTTGATGGCACGATCACGGTTGAGCGTCACGATGGAACGTGGCAGCAGGTTGGCGCGCACATTCCATTCGGCGGGCAGATCAGCCTTTTTGGAGGTTTTCGAACTGCTCGCACGCAGCGCTTTGCCGATGTCGGAATATTCATCGACAAAATCGAGGTTTTCTCGCCATCACTGGTTTCAGGATTCGGATTATCCTTGATTTTGCCGCGTCGACCGCGGTGGGAGCTGCCGATCTGCTTCATGCTTCCGTTGTTTTTTCTGCTCATCGTCCGTTCACCTCGGCTTCTTTCCGATTACCAGTCCAAGCACTGCGCCCAAATCGATCGCGTGCGCCATGATGTTCTGCCGTTCCACTTCTTTGGAAAGCCGGAAACGGATGAAGGGGTCGCCGATCCGCACCACTTTGTTGATGGAACTGGCCAACACCGGCGGCAGTCCGATCAGCCGTGCGCCGGTTCCGGTAAGCACCACGCCGCTGATGGTGCCGCCCGCATGGTCCACGTCGTACAGGTTGAGCGTATTGCGGATGCCGACGATCAGCTGCGCCGTGGTTTCGCGGATGACTTCCTCGGCTTTTTCGAGTCGTTCGTCGCCGGTCACGTTTGCAGGCCGATCTGGTTTTTGATGCGTTCGGCGTCTTCGAATGAGATACTGAGCGCGTTGGCGCAAGGCATGAGCCTGCCGTTCGTGGACCTCAACGAATACCAGATCGACAAAGAAGTCATCAGCATGGTTCCCGACGATCTGTGCCGACGCAACCAGCTTCTGCCGCTTTCCATCGTCAACGGGCGCATCGCCGTAGCCATGGCGAATCCGAAAAACTTCGCCGCGGTAGACGATGTTTCCGCAACAACCGGCATGCCCGTCATCGCCATGGTCGCCATGCCATCGCAGGTACGCGACTGCATCAACCGGTTCCTGCGCGCCAATGCGGAGTTGACCGAACTATCGCACGAGATCGCCGCGACCGCGAAAAAAAGAAGTCGACCTTGAACAAGACGACAGCGAAGACGCCTCCCCCGTGGCACGCTTCGTAAGTCTGCTCATCAACCAGGCCATCGACGACCACTGCTCCGATATCCATATCGAACCGCAGGAAGACGGTCTGCTCGTACGCTACCGCATCGACGGCGTGCTGCATATCTTCCAAAAAGCGCCACGCGCCATGACCCAAGGTGTGGTCAGCCGCATTAAGGTCATGGCCGAAATGGATATCGGCGAGTGCCGCAAGCCGCAGGATGGCCGTATTACCGTACGTCACAACGGTCAGAAGGTTGATCTTCGCGTGGCGGCATTGCCTACGGTGTGGGGCGAGAAAATCGTCATGCGTATTTTGAGCACGCCTTCGGGCAATCTCAAAGTGGAGGATCTGAATTTCAGCGAACGCAATTTCGATGTGTTTTCCAAAGCGTACAACCGCCCGTACGGCATGGTGTTGGTGACTGGTCCGACCGGTTCGGGTAAGTCGACCACGTTGTATGCGACGTTGGGCGATGTGGCCCGCCCGGAAATCAACATCATCACGGTTGAAGACCCTGTGGAATTCCGCATGGAGGGCATCAATCAGGTGCAGGTGAACAATAAGGCGGGTATGACCTTTGCCGCCGCGTTGCGTTCGATTCTTCGTGCCGACCCTGATGTGGTGCTGATCGGTGAGATTCGAGACGAGGAGACGGCGACCATTGTGATCGAGGCTTCGCTGACGGGCCATTTGGTGCTGTCCACGTTGCACACCAATGATGCTCCGAGTGCGGTGACGCGTTTGACGGAAATGGGCGTGGAACCGTTTTTGGTGAGCTCGTCGCTGGCTGCGGTGATGGCGCAGCGTCTGGCGAGGCGCCTGTGCAAGAAATGCCGGAGGCCGATACGGCCACTCCCGTGGAGTTGAAGATGATGGGTGTGCCATATACGCCCGGCTCTCCGTTGCCGACCGTGTACCGTGCGATGGGGTTGCCGTGAATGTTCCAACACCGGATATCACGGGCGTGTGGCCATTCAGCAGGTAATGGGCGTGGACACGCAGATGGAGGATTTGATCGCGCGTGGCGCCACGTCGCTGGAAATCGAGCAGGCGGCCAAGTCGAAAGGCATGACGTCGCTTCGTGAGGATGGCTGGCAGAAGGTTCTGCAAGGCATTACTTCCGTGGATGAAGTGCTTCGCGCGACCGTGTAGTTGTGTAATCGTGTGACCGCGTTTTCAACATATATAAAGGACAATGATGACCGATATTGAACAGCAACCCGAGCTGAAAACCGAAATGAACACCGCGACGGATCCCGATGCGCAGCCGACTTGGGATGCGAACACCGATTTGTCTGGTTTGAAAGGTGTGACCATTCCCAGTACCGCTCCTTCATTCAACGAGGATCCGCGTAGGGGACGCCATTGGTCGCCCGACAATGCGATTCAGGCTGACGATGACAGTTTGCGCAGTATTTTCGCGTCGCTTGACGCCATGCCCACGTTGCAGCATGGTTCCGGTACCGTTCCCGACCCCATGCCTAGGGCCGCGGCCGAGCAACAGCCGGCGGCCGAGCCTCAACAGAGCGCACAGCGGCAGCCTATGCAACAGTCAGCTGCCCCGCAAGCCGTTGCATCACAATCTGTAACGGAACCGCAGCCCGCTCCGACACGGCCTGCGGAAACACCGCTCATTGCAGAACAACAGGAACTCTCCTACGACACCGCTTTTCCGGAAACCCCGGAAAACGAAGCCGTGGATCAGCAGAATCTGCAATTCGACGATGACGTGACGGAAGTCACCCCTGCATTCGAGTATCATGGACCGATCCAGCAAATCGACGGCGATCCGCCATCATTCATTCCAGGCGGCACGCCGTTCGCGCAACAGCCGGACGACTATGCGGCGTACGAGGAGAACACGCAGACCATGCAGCCTTCCGCCATCAACCATATTGCGCAGCCTGCGCCCGCTGCCAGACCGCAACCCAATATGAACAACAGGCTAATCGTGGATTTCATAGTGCCGAAACCAATGATTCCGACGAGGACGCTGTTCCCGGACAACGCAGAATCAAAGCGCACCAGGTCAAAGAAACATTGCATGCCGAACATCCCGATGCGGATCCGGAATTCGAGGCTGCCATATGCCAGCTGGTGGAATTGAACGCGTCCGATCTTCATCTGGTGGTCAACGATCCGCCAATGCTGCGCGTGGATGGCAGCTGCCGACCCGCCAAGGCTGAGCGTGTGGAACAAGGACCGCACGTATGAAGCCATCAAAGTGATGACCAACGAGCTGGAGATGGAACGGTTCAAAGACGATTTGGAACTTGATATTTCATTCTCCATCGGCGATCTGCTGCGATTCCGCGTCAACGTATACCGCGACCGTTTGGGCGTGTGCGCGGCATTACGAACCATTCCCACGGAAATCAAAACCGCGCAGGAGCTTGGTCTCGACCCGCATATCGCCGATCTGACGTTACTGCCGCGTGGACTCGTGCTCGTATGCGGTCCGACCGGCTCCGGCAAATCCACCACGCTCGCCGCGATTGTCGACAGAGCGAATGCCGAACGCGCCGACCATATCATCACCATCGAGACCCGATCGAATTCGTGCATCAACACAAGCGTTGCGTGATGAGCCAGCGTGAAGTGGGAACGACACCAAAAGTTTCGCGGAAGCGCTTAACGCGCGCTTTGTGAAGATCCCGACATTATCGAAGTGGGCGAGCTTCGAGACCTCGAAACCATTTCCACCGCGTTGACCGCCGTGGAAACCGGCCACTTGGTGTTCGCCACCCTGCACACGCAGGACGCCGGTTCGACCGTGGACCGTCTGATCGACGTGTACCCGGAAAATCAGCAGCAGCAGATTCGCGTGCAGGTGGCATCCACTCTGCGCGCGGTGGTCGTGCAAACCCTGATTCCACGTGCCAGCGGGCATGGCCGCGCTCCTGCCACCGAAGTGATGATCAACACTCCGGCCGTGGCCGCGCTGATTCGCGGAGGCAAGGCGCATCAGATTCGTACCGTGCTGCAATCCGGCGAAAAGGAAGGCATGCATACGCTTGACCAAGATCTGGCGAGACTCGTCAACAAGGGCGTCATCACCTTCGAAGACGCTCTTGCCAAGGTGCAGATCCTCGAGGAATTCGAAAAACTCTGCGGCGCCTTCAACACCTGGCTGGTAATGCCTTCCGAGACGTTGTTCACTTCAACCCTGTCGGATGGCAATATGCAGTTCATCGCCCTCACGCCAAGCGAGCTGTTTATGCCGTGCGTAATGTCATGCCTGATGTGGTGTTTTCTTATTCAGATTTGCCTACGCCGGAAAACCGCATCATTGCTGCTCACCACATACTTGGGTATAAGCGTTGCGTTCACCGCGCATCTTTCCATGCATCATGCGGGAATCATCTTGGGATCTTCATCGCCATTCTCGCCATCGATTGCGATATCGAAAAAATCAATTCCAACGATTGGCCTCAGTGGATCCGTAATCTCAACAACCGTGTTATGACTCTTCTTGGACCGAAGAAAACGGAACGGTATCTCCGTTTCTTCAAAATCCTCGGTCTTATCTTCATGCTTGTCAGCGTGTATTGGACGGCAAGCGCCAGTATTTGCGATATTCGGTACGACTATTCGTCTTCCCGGGCGGTAGCGTCTTTTATCAAAACCAACCATTTGGAGCAATACCGTTGGATGGCAGGCTGGACACGCGTCAGCAAGAACGACACCGCTTCCAATCCAGAAATCAACAAAATCATCGACAAAGGCGGATATTGTGGCGGCACCGACTGCATCGACTACACTTCTTGGTACGGCAGCGCCCTTATCGATTCAGCCCCTTACTTCGACCATACGCTTCTTGCCAATGCATACAAGGGACGAAGCTATTCGTCGTGGGAATGGTGCGTTGACCCTATGCGGGAAAGAAAGACATCGAAACATGGAAATCGTGGGGCGAGCCCGAATTCTACGACACTCTGTATCAGCCATTTTTCTTCTCCGACCTTGGTTACGACAGAAACCATTACACGAAAATCAAAATCGCCGAAACCAAGACACCTTGGAAAAGCACATGGTCGGAAGGCGCCTGCGAAATTTACGTGCGCAACGACATTTACGAGAACGTATTGCATTCGCCCGATCCTGGAATCGACTGGCCCGACGGCGCAACGCGCAGATAACAAGTGGACCGGCATCCAACTGGAACGTGTCGATTGTTCGTTTATGCAAAAACGTGCCACTGTCAGCACCTTTGTATAGGTTAGACATGTTATGTACATGCAGGGGGGCTTCCGGCGAAAGCGGAAGCTGAGATAGGCAAATGCCTGACCCTTTGAACCTGTTGGTTAGGACCAACGTAGGGAGCAGACAATGAGCGATGACTCATATGCAGCTGCATTGCGTGAACAGATTGCGCAGGCAGTAAACGGCGTACGCGAAACCACACCTTTGGCACAGTCGTTCACCAATTTCGTAACGATGAATCTTGTGGCCACGCGCAGCTGGCCGCCGGCGGCACCGCAGCCATGAGCTTCCTGTCTGACGACGTGATCGACACCGCGGAAATCGCCGGATCGAACTACATCAATGTGGGCACACTCCTGCCGTTCTTCAAGGACGCGCTACCGGAAATCGCCTACAAACTGCACAAGAACGGCAAGACGTGGGTACTTGATCCGGTCGCCGCGGGCATCGGCAAAACCCGTACCGCCATTCTCGAATCGTTCCGCACATATCCGCCGACCATTGTGCGCGGCAATGCGAGCGAAATCATCGCGCTCGATGCGATGTGGGGTTTGGCACAGCATGATTCCACCGTTCCCGGCACTCGCCCGGCAGGCGTGGAAGCCGTCGACGAAGTCGATTCCGCCGTTGACGCGGCCAAACGAGTGGCTCGTCATCTTGCGAAATATTCCCCTGTTGGAGCCGGCGCGGTGGCCGTTTCCGGAGCAGTCGATCTGGTGACTGACGGCGAGCGCGTGTTCCGTTTGCCCGGCGGCAGCGCGATGATGACGAAGATCACCGGCGCCGGCTGTTCGCTCGGCGGCGTTACCGCAATGTATCTGGCCGTGGCCGAACCGCTTGTCGCCGCGATTTCGGCATCATTGCTGTATAACAGGCTTCCGAAATCGCCGAAGCGAAATCGTCCGGTCCCGGATCTTTCCAAGTGGCGCTGCTTGACGCGCTTTGGAACGTCACCGCCGAGGAAGTCGCCGCTTCCGAAATCATCATCGACTAGGCTTTGCCGAACCCTGCATGGTATTCGGCATATCATGCAGGGGTTCGGCAATTGCGTATGTGGAAAATATGGACGATTGCCGGTTCACATTGTAGGCTTTCTGAATCACTTACCGAGAAGGGTTGATTATATGAACAATTATTCATATGCATCGATGCGCGATACATTCGATATGAGCGCCTACTTTGTGGTCGGCCCGCAGGATTGCAAGAGCCGTACTATTACCGGTGTGATTGAGGATGCGTTGCGCGGGGGCGCAACGTTCATCCAGCTGCGAGCCAAGAACACCGACGCGAAAGACATCACCAGCATGGCACGCGATATCGCGCAGGTTATCGAGAACAATGGCAAATCCGATTCCGTGGCGTTTGTGATCGACGATCGCGTGGATGTAGTTTGGCAGGCACGTCACAAGGGCATCAAAGTTGACGGCGTGCATATTGGGCAAACCGACTTGGAACCGCAGGAAGCCCGCGCGTGCTTGGGGAAGATGCCATTGTGGGCTTGTCTGCCGAAACGGAAAGCCTGGTGAAGCTGATCAACGAGCTGCCTGCCGGCTGCATCGACTACATCGGGGCCGGCCCGTTGCACGTGTCCACCACCAAGCCGGAAGCTTCCGTTGGTGGCAACGATGGTTCCGGGCATACGCTCGACGAGGCGCAGATCAATGCGATCTGCGATGCGAGTGATTTTCCGGTTGTGGTCGGGCGGTGGAGTGACCGCCGACGATATGGAGATGCTCGCACATTCGAAGGCGGCCGGCTGGTTTGTGGTGTCGGCCATTGCCGGCGCAAGCGATCCGGAAGAGGCGACCCGCAATATGGTTTCGCGATGGAAGGCAGTGCGCGGTGATGCAAAGCATGGGCACATACTGCGCAAATAGCAATCACGGATCACGAATATTTCAGAACTTCGCATCATAAGCAAGCAAAAGCAAGTAAGGAGTCATTCATGACCAGCACTTTGGCACCGGTATTGAGCATCGCGGGATCGGATTCCTCCGGTGGTGCCGGCATTCAGGCGGATTTGAAACCATGCTTGCCAATGGCGTGTTCGGTATGACCGCCATCGCGGCGCTGACCGCGCAGAACACCACAGGCGTGACCATGGTCACGAACACTCCTCCGGAAATGCTCGCCGCGCAAATCGACGCAGTATTTGAAGATATTCCGCCGGTCGCGGTGAAGATCGGCATGGTGTCGAGCGTGGAGCTCATCAACGTGATCGCCGACCGTCTGATTGCGCATGATGCCACGAATATTGTGCTTGATCCGGTGATGGTGGCAACGTCCGGTGCGAAGCTTATCGAAGGCGACGCGATTGCGGCACTGACTTCCAAGCTGTTCCCGCTGGCCACCGTCATCACGCCGAATATGCCGGAGACCCAGGCGCTGTGCGAGCTGGCCGTCGAACAGGGTGCCGACGCGATCGACTACGAGAATGGCGAAAGCATCTCCAGTGAGAACGACATGGTGACGGCAGGCCATATGCTCGCCGGCCATTTCGGCTGCGCGGTGCTCGTCAAAGGCGGTCATGGCACGCAGGATGCCAGCGATGTGCTCGTTGAACCGAGCGGCAAAGTCACTTGGTTCCGCGCGCGTCGTATCAATAATCCGAACACGCATGGCACCGGATGCACGCTGTCTTCGGCGATCGCATCGCATCTGGCGCTTGGCGAGACATTGCCGGAAGCGTCGATAGTGCAAAACTGTATCTGACGGGCGCCCTGGAGGCGCAGCTTGACCTCGGTCACGGATCCGGACCGATGGATCACGCTTGGAAATGGCGCTGACAGCCAAATCCGCACCAGCCAATCCAAGTCGTATCAGGCCGATAGGAACGCAACGAAAGGAACGAACATGACCCTTGATCGCAATGCGGAAAAGCAGGAAGTGCCGATCAACCCGGAAACCGGCAAACCGTATATCAACACGCTTGCCGCAGTCGCCATCTCCCCCGCCGGCGCAAGCCCTGAAAAGTCCACGTACGTGGCGCAGGCGGTCGACGTGATCCGTCAATCCGGATTGCCGAGTGAAACCAACGCCATGTTCACCAACATCGAAGGCGACATCGACGACGTGCTCAAGGTGATTCGCGACGCCACCATGAAGCTGGCTGGCCAGGGCTATCGCACCGACGTGGTGATCCGTCTCGACATTCGCCCGGGTTTCGAAGGTCAGATCCACGCCAAGCAGGCACTTGTGGACAAAATCCTGTCGGAATAAATCAGGCAATAAACTGTTAGATCGTCAGAAAAATCGAAAAGCGCGCTATTTATAAGGAATGGCGCGCTTTTCTTATTGATTTGGGTATAGTGTAGCGAATATGACTACGATGAAGGAAATTGCCGAAGCGACAGGGGTGTCCATTTCCACTGTTTCCCTGGTGCTTAACGGCAGGGATGAAGGACGTGTGAAAGCCCCTTTGGCCGCGCTCGTACGCGAGAAGGCAGACGAACTCGGCTACACGGTCAATCCTCTGGCGCGCAGCCTGCGCACTTGCCGCACGCGAATTCTCGGCTTCATCAGCGAGGAAGTTGCCACCACGCCGTACGCAGGCGGCATCATTCTGGGCGCGCAAGACGCGGCAAGCACCTACGGGTACATGATCATCACGGTCAGCACCGATGGCAGGGCGAGCGAAGAGAACGAAATCGCCACGCTGAAACGGTATGGCGTGGACGGTTTCTTCTATTCGAAGATGTCGAATCGCATTGCGAGCGTGCCAGCCTCGCTCGGCGATTATCCGGTGGTGATGGTGGATGCCACCGATGCCGACAACCAGATTCCCAGCATCGAGCCGGACGAATTCCAAATCGCCTATGATGCCACGAAACGGCTGATTCAGGCCGATTGCAAGCGTATCGCCTACATCGGATGCTCGGAAAACATGATTGCGCAGGATGGCCGTTTTGCCGGGTATCAGGCGGCATTGCAGGATTCCGGTTTCGCCTATGATCCTTCGCTGGTATGCAATGTGCTCAATAATGGTCCTGCGTTGCGTGCCGTCGACAAACTGTTTGACGAACGCAATCCCGACGGTTTCTTTTGCTTCAATGATGCGCGTGCATGGTATGTGTACGAATGTGCGGCACGCCGCGGACTGACCGTCGGCAAGGACGTTTCCATCGTCGGCGTCGACAACCACCGCGTGTTCGCCGAAACGCTGGAACCGCAGCTGACCACGGTGGAACTGCCCCACTATGAGATGGGTTATTGGGCCGCATGCAAGCTTATTTCGATGATCGAACGCAAGCCCGTCGACAGTTCGTCTTGGCCGAATACCACCGCTCCCATGCCGCCGTTGGATTCGCCGATTCCTGCGAAGATCCATTGCGCGCTGATAGAAAAGGGATCGGTTCGCAGCTAAGTTTCGCGATCTAAGACCACATGAAAGGCCTGTTGACGTGTCCGTTACGACACGCCGAGAGGCCTCTTTTTTATCCCCCATTCGGCTTAATTCCAACACTTCCAAAAAGCGTTGGAATTACTTACGCAATCGATTGACGTCAATCGTTTGACGCGCTATTATTTAACCATGTTCATCCACTTGGCACGGCAGCTGGGTGAATGACGGCATAACACAACATCGGCACACAACCGAGGTGCCGCGCGGCAGCGGCACAAACAAAGAGAAACAGAGAAACAACAACATGGCAAGTACAACTCGATCTGCATGGAAGAATCCTTCCTACCTGCAGAGCTCCTTCGGCATCTTCATGTTCTTCTGCTCGTGGGGCATCTGGTGGTCCTTCTTCTCCCGCTGGCTTACCGACCCGGCCCACGGTCTGGGCATGACCTCCGCCGAGCAGGGCCAGATCTACTCCATCAACTCCCTGGCAACCCTGGTCATCATGTTCGCCTACGGCGCCATCCAGGACCAACTGGGCATCAAGCGTAAGCTCGTGATCTTCGTCTCCGCCATCGCAGCGCTCGTCGGCCCGTTCGTGCAGTTCGTGTATGCCCCGATGCTGACAGCCGGCGGCACCACCCGTTTCATCGGCGTGCTCATCGGCTCCATCGTGCTGTCCGCAGGTTTCATGGCCGGCTGCTCCCTGTTCGAGGCACTCACCGAACGCTACTCCCGCAAGTTCGGCTTCGAATACGGCCAGTCCCGAGCTTGGGGCTCATTCGGCTACGCCATCGTGGCGCTGTGTGCAGGCTTCCTGTTCAATATCAACCCGCTGCTGAACTTCTGGGTCGGCTCCATCTGCGGCCTCGGCATGCTGTGCATCTACGCTTTCTGGGTTCCGGCCGAGCAGAAGGAAGAGCTCAAGAAGGAAGCTGATCCGAACGCGGCTCCGACCAACCCGTCCTTCAAGGAAATGATTTCCGTTCTGAAGATGCCGACCCTGTGGGTGCTCATCGTTTTCATGCTGTTCACCAACACCTTCTATACCGTGTTCGATCAGCAGATGTTCCCGAACTACTACGCTTCCCTCTTCTCCACCACTGAAATCGGCAACGCCACCTACGGCACCCTGAACTCCTTCCAGGTGTTCCTCGAGTCCGCCATGATGGGTGTTGTTCCGATCATCATGAAGAAGATCGGCGTGCGCAACTCCCTGCTGCTCGGTGCAACCGTGATGTTCCTGCGCATCGGCCTGTGCGGCGTGTTCCACGATCCGGTCAGCGTCTCCATCGTCAAGCTGTTCCACTCCATCGAGGTTCCGCTGTTCTGCCTGCCGGCATTCCGCTACTTCACTCTGCACTTCGACACCAAGCTGTCGGCAACCCTGTACATGGTGGGCTTCCAGATCGCTTCCCAGATCGGCCAGGTGATCTTCTCCACCCCGATGGGCGCCTGCATGACGCCATGGGCGATCGCCCGACCTTCTTCACCATCTCCGGCATCGTGCTGGCAGCCCTGATCTACGGCTTCTTCGTGATCAAGAAGGACGACCAGGAAGTCGGCGGTGATCCGTTCTACACCGACAAGCAGCTCAAGGCCCAGGCCGCTGCAGAAGCGAACGCCTGAACGCAATCGCAAGTCCGGCCAAGAACATAACTGAATCGTGCTGCTCGAAGCGTTTCCCCTTTTTCCGCTTCGGGCAGCATTCTTACAACTTTTACTCAAAACTCAATAAGCAGCAATTCAACAATCACAAGAAAGGCTATTCAACGATGACTGGCTTCACCCCGGACGCACCCGTCCTTCACGAAATCAAGAACCACAGCGAGGCTCTGGCACAGGCGGAGGCGGGCGTTGCAGCCATGGCCGCCGCGCGCAACAACCGTTGGTATCCGAAGTTCCACATCGCCTCCAACGGCGGCTGGATCAACGATCCGAACGGCCTGTGCTTCTACAAGGGCCGTTGGCACGTGTTCTACCAGCTGCACCCGTACGGCACCAGTGGGGCCCGATGCACTGGGGTCACGTCTCCTCCAACGACATGCTCAACTGGAAGCGTGAGCCGATCATGTTCGCCCCGACTCTCGAAGAGGAAAAGGACGGCGTGTTCTCCGGTTCCGCAGCGATCGGCGATGACGGCGAGCTCAAGTTCTACTACACCGGCCACCGCTGGGCCAACGGCATCGACAACACCGGCGGCGACTGGCAGGTGCAGATGATCGCCGAACCAGACAACGACGAGCTGACCAGCGCCACCAAGCGCGGCATGATCATCGATTGCCCGCTCGATAAGGTCGACCACCACTACCGTGACCCGAAGGTATGGAAGACCGGAGACAAGTGGTACATGACCTTCGGTGTCTCCTCCGTAGAAAAGCGCGGCCAGATGTGGCTGTTCTCCTCCGATGACATGGTTCGTTGGACCTACGAGCGTGTGCTGTTCGAACACCCGGATCCGAACGTCTTCATGCTTGAATGCCCGGACTTCTTCCCGATCAAGGACGCCGAGGGCAATGAGAAGTGGGTCATCGGCTTCTCCGCCATGGGCGCAAAGGCCTCCGGTTTCATGAACCGCAACGTTTCCAACGCCGGCTACATGATCGGCACGTGGACCCCGGGCGAGGCGTTCCAGCCGGAAACCGAGTTTCGCCTGTGGGATTGCGGCCACAACTATTACGCTCCGCAGTCCTTCAACGATGGCGAGCGCCAGATCGTATACGGCTGGATGAGCCCGTTCGTTGAGCCGATTCCGATGCAGGATGACGGCTGGTGCGGCAACCTGACCCTTCCGCGTGAGATCACCCTGGGCGCCGACGGCGATCTGCACACCGCTCCGGTTGCCGAAATGGAGGGCTTGCGCGAAAACACCACCGATTTCGGTGCGATCTCGCTGGACGTCAATGGCGAGCAGACCATTGCCGACGATGCCGAAGCCGTTGAAATCGAAATGACCATCGATCTCACGCTTCCACCGCGGACGCGCCGGTCTGAAGATTCACGCGACTGAGGATGGCTCTTACACGTATGTGGCGTTCGACGATCAGATCGGCCGCGTGGTGATCGACCGTCAGGCCGCAGCCCAGGGCGATCGTGGCTACCGTACCGCGCCGCTTTCCGCCGAAGAACTGGCTTCCGGCGAGCTCAAGCTGCGCGTGTTTGTGGATCGCGGCTGCGTGGAAGTGTACGTAAACGACGGCCGTCAGGCCATGAGCTCCTTCAGCTACGCTTCCGAAGGCCCACGAGCCATCAAACTTGTTGCCGAATCCGGCACGCTTGAGGTCAAGTCCTTGAAGCTCCACACCATGAAGTCCATCGGACTGGAGTGAGGCTAATCCAAGGCAGTAGCAAGGGGTAAAGAGTAAGGCGTTCGTGTCGAATGAGATACGAAACCCGCCTTTCGTTTGGTTGGAACGTGGTTAGGGAGTGCTTATACTGGCACCCCGGTAATGAACTTTTCTGACCGGAACGCGGGCAGGCTCCTCACCTTACTGATTTCTCGCCACCGGTCACGTGCGCGCCCACTATGGCGCAGAAAGCAAGGTGAACGATGGCGGTTTCGCACGTTCAACGCAGGGATTCGGCAACAGGATCCATACCCTCAAACACGAGTTCGCACATGGGTTCGGGCATGGCTGCGAACACGAATTCAAAAGCCGGCATTGTCGCAAAACTTCTCGAAGCTTTGTCCGCCTTTGCTCACGTTTGCAACGCCCGTATTCCCAGGTTATTGCAGTAGTGCTGTTGCTGGCGGTATGGGAGGCGTGGGTCCGCATCGGCAATGTGCCCAGCACCATGATCGCCGCGCCAAGCGAAATCGCACAGGCCACCGTCGAAACATGGTCGACGTTATGGCCTGCCACGCAAGTCACTTTGCTTGAAGGTACCGTCGGATTCCTGTTCGCCGTACTGTTCGGCATTCTCATCGGCATACTGCTGTACTGCTCATGCATTGCGAACGCCGCATTGCTCCCGTTGCTTTCAGCTGCGCAGACCATGCCGTTGATTTCCATCGCTCCCCTATTTTTGATCTGGTTTGGCTTTGAGATTTCCGGAAAAATCGTGATCGTAACGGTATTCGGCTTATTCCCGATTGCAGTGCAGACGATTCGTGGGCTTGAAGCGGTCCCCCAGTTTTATTCGGATGTTGCGCTGACTTGTGGCGCCACGAAAGCGTGGACACTGTGGCATGTGAAGCTGCGTGTGGCCGCTCGTCAGATTTATGGCGGCATCCGCGTTTCCGCCGCATACATTTTCGCCACCGCCGCCACCGCAGAATATTTGGGCGCGCGCAAAGGTCTTGGCATTTGGCTACAGGCCGCCTACAACTCGTTCCGCACACCGCTGATCTTCTCGGCGACGCTGGTCATCATCGCCATCACCGGCGTTCTGATGTGCCTGGTGAACCTCAGCGAACGCGTCCTGCTCGGCCCAGCTGATGCCGACGCCGATCCCGATGCAGACCAGTAAGTCAAACACGCCAAACATCATCGGCCTTCTGCAAACGCAGCATTCGCAGCATTCGCCACTCCGCATTGCATGTCGGTCACGCTGCCTACGTATAATAAACCCGCTGTTAAGCCAATGCGTGGCAAACCGGCAATATTCCACGCCTTTCACTAGGCACCGTAAGGAATGTCGGGGGCATTGGACGAGCGGGGGCCTGAGGCCCTTCGTATCGTTTTCTGCCCGAACTCCGCTCGCAGCATATCCCTAGAAAACGATAGAGAATACAGATTCAAGGGAAATCGCTTTATGAGCATCTTCAGCAGGCATGACGCCACCGCACGTACTCACATCGCAAGCACAATAATCGCACTCTTCAGCGCAATCGCCATGTTGTTCAGCGTTACCGCATGCGGACAAAGCAACGATTCCGCAACAAGCACAGCATCTGGCAGCAGCGATCTGACCAAAGTGACCTTCATGCTGTCCTGGGCGCCGACACCAATCATATCGGCGTATATGTGGCGAAAAACAAGGGTTATTTCAAAGAGGCAGGTCTTGACGTTGATATCGTGGCCGTGGCACAGGCCGGTGCCGAACAGGCCGTGAACAACGGCGTGGCCGACTTCGCATTGTCGAACCTCACCAACGTAAGCACGTACGCTGTTAAGGGCGCAACCATCAAGCAGGTGCTGCAGGTACAGCAGAAGCCAAGCGCCATCTGGTGCTCGCTTGCTTCGAACACTGAAATCAAATCCCCGAAGGATTTCGACGGCAAGACTTTCGCCACGTTCGGATCCAACGAATCCGATGCGGTGATCCGTCGCATGATTCAGTCGGACGGAGGTAAGGGCGAATTCGACAAGGTGACCGTCGGCACGTCCACGTTCCAAACGCTGTCCAGCAACAAGGCTGATTTCGGTGGTTTCTATGCCACTTGGGAGGGTGTGCAGGCCGACATGTACGGTCCGAAGCTCAACTGCTTTACCGAACCGGATTACGGCGTTCCCGGCAATGCCGACACTATTGGCGTGATCACCAGCGACAAGACGATTTCCAACAATCCCGAACTGGTGAAGAAGTTCGTACAAGCCACCAAGAAGGGCTACGAGTACGCATATTCGAATCCTGACGATGCAGCGAAGATCCTTGTGAAGGAAGCTCCCGACGCGAATCTCAAGCTTGATTTCGTCAAGAAAAGCATGAAAACCATTGTGGACGGTCAGTATTGGGGCGATCCCGCCAAGATCAAGGATGGTTCGTTCACGTTCGGTACGAACGACGTTGAAGGCGCCCAGCAGTATTTTGACTTCCTCGCTCAGGAAGACGCCTACACCGATTCGCATGACAAGGTGGTGCACGACGCTCCGCAAGCCAAGGATCTCGCCACCGACGAATTCCTGAAATAATCGGGTTTGAACGAGTAGGTTTGTAACTCGTTTAGGTGCGAATAATCGAAAATATTGGAATACGGCATCCTGCATTTTTATTTCATGCCCAACACTGCTTGCTCAGTTCGGGTTGAACATGGTTTGTGGGATGCCGCACCATTATGCGTTGCATTTGGCTTCATTGCACGAGTTTGATTAAATACAAATATGACACGACTGATTCTTGATGTGGACACCGGTATCGACGATGCACTGGCGTTGGCATACCTTGCGACGTTCGACACTGTTGACGTGCTTGGCGTGATCGGCACGTACGGCAATGTTTCCGTCGACACTGCGGTTCGCAATACTTCGTATGTGCTGGAACGGTTGGGGCTTCGGCACATTCCAGTGATACGTGGATCGTCGCATCCTTCATGGGCTCGGTGTTTCATTCCGGATGCAGGTTGTGCGAAGTTTCACGGCACGGACGGATTGGGAGGATTCGGCCCGGCTTGCGATAGTTCGTCTTCGGATACTGCTTTTTCAGATATTTTTTCGGATAATTCCGGTTCTGATACTGTTTTTCTCGTTGATTATCGTAGTCTGATTTCCGTTGGCGGATATGCGTTGGATGATGTTCATGCGAATCCTGCGGTTGATTCGTTTGAATTGTCGCTTACTACGGATTCGGCTTCTTTTATTCATGCTGATGATTCTTCCGCCGACTCGGTTTCCGAAGGCGTGCAGTTCATTATTGATCAGGTTCGCGCTTATGGTTTCGACGTCACTGTGGTTGCGACCGGTCCGCTGACCGATATTGATGCTGCGATCGCGGCCGCACCGGATATTGCCGGCAAACTCAAACTGGTGATGATGGGCGGCACGTTGACGCAGGAAGGCAACTGTTGGGATCTGACTGCGGAAACGAACATCATTCAGGATCCGGAAGCCGCAGATCGCGTGTTCCATTCCGGTGCCGACATCACCATGGTCGGCTTGGACGTAACGCATCAATGCCTGATGGGTTCCGATGCGACCCGTGCTTGGCGTGAAGCAGCGAATGCTGACACACTTACCAGCTCGACCGCATCCCAAGTCGCTGATTCACTTGATGGTTCAGCTGGTAGTTCAAATGCAGCTTCAGCTCGAACCTCGAGTGTGGCTGCAAGCCCATCTGCTTCCGATGTGCGCGTATTCCTCGCCGACATGGCTGATTTTTCCATTGCCGCAAACCTCAAGGCCGACGCGCGACTGTTTTCACAGGGCATGCCATTACATGATCCGCTGGCCGCCGCCGTTGCCGTGGACCCGTCGCTGGTGACCTGTATCGACCTACCAATGAAAGTCGAACTCGAAACCGGCGATTTCCACGGCACCCGAGGCCGAACCATCGGCGATCCCGCCGGACTGATCGACTCCAACGCACCCCGCATCCACGTAGCCTTCCAAGTCGGCTCCTCCCGTTTCGTCCCCACCTTCACCACCCGAATCAGCACGTTGTAACAAACAAAACGGGGAGAACATTATGTTCTCCCCGCAGTTAACCTAATCAACTCAGCAAAACTACTTTTTGACGCCGCCGAAACGACGGTCGCGGTGAATGTAGTGGTCGATCGAACGCCATAGCACGTCTCGACCGCAATCGGGGAACAGTTCCGGCACGAAATCAAGTTCGGCATATGCCGCTTCCCACGGCAGGAAGTTCGACGTGCGCTGTTCGCCGGAAGTACGAATCACCAAATCGCAATCAGGAATATCAGGATTGTACAGGTGCTCGGAAATCATTTTTTCCGTTACGCGATCGCCGGAGATCTTGCCGTCACGCACTTCCTTTGCGATTGCCGCGCAAGCATCCGCGATTTCGGCACGTCCGCCGTAATTCAGGCAGAACACCACGTCGATGGTCGTGTTGTTTTTGGTACGTTCCTGTGCTTTTTCCAATTCGTCGATAACGGATTTCCATAGTTTCGGACGTCGGCCGGACCAGCGCACGCGCACGCCCCACGCGTTCATCTGCTCCACACGACGGTGGATGATATCACGCGAGAAGCCCATCAGGAAGCGCACTTCCTGCGGGGAACGCTTCCAGTTCTCCGTGGAGAACGTATACAGCGACAGGTAACGCACACCGGCTTCGATGGCACCTGCGATGGTGTCGAACACCACCGGTTCGGCAGCCTGATGCCCGTCGGTGCGAATCAGCCCACGCTGCTGCGCCCAACGACCATTACCGTCCATGATCACGCCGATATGGCGCGGAACCTTGTTCTTCGGAAAATCAGGAATAATCGACGGGTCAGAAAATGGTGCCGCCGGAATGTCAAGGGACTTGTAATCCACGTTCTCAAAGCCATACCCGCTAATCTAGCAAGCGCATGGAACGAATCGGACGTTCCAAATAGTATTCACCCCATTTTTCTACCATTTGTCGGGTTTCCGGAAGCAACGCCGTGCCGTCCAGCTCTCCCCAATCGCCGTCTACAAGCGCCTGCAGCTGGCAGATCGCATTCCACGAAACATCAAACGATTCACGAATATGATCGGTCAAACACATCAGGCCACCCGCAGAAATCGAAAAGAACCATGGACGATCAGCAGAAATCGGCTCCCCGCACACCACGCAGGCACGCAAACGCGGCGTCCAGCCAGCGATCGCAAGAGCACGCATCACGTAGGAATCGCCAATCGCAGCAGCCTCATGCGCATGCTTGGAAAGGGCATTCAACGCTCCCAACACCAGCCGATACTGTGCCACGGAACGCTCCTGCTCCGTCACCACCAGCTTGTCAGCGGTTTCGCAAATCACATTCGCTGCGGTATACGCCTTGAAATCGGTGCAGATGCCTCTCGCATACGCCGACACCGACTCGGCTTGGGAAATCACATCAAGCGAACGCCCTTCCGCAATAAGCAACGAGACGCGCATGAAAGGCTCCAAACGACCTCCGAAACGCGATTTGGTTCGACGCACACCTTTGGCGACGGCGCGGATTTTGCCATGGTCACGTGTCAGCAAAGTGACGATACGATCAGCTTCGCCAAGTTTGACGGTACGCAAGACCACGCCCTCGTCCTGATACAACGGCATTCACACACCTCCTTCGCCTCGACTCGTTTTCTTAACTGAACTATCTATACTTTCCGCACGTTCTCGCGCCAGCCGCACTCTCCCGCGATATCAGTAAATAAACAATCCCCAGAACGCGAACACCAACAGCACATACAGCATGGTGACCGCCGTGATCCAAAACATCACACGGCCGAACCTCGTCGACGCGAGCACCGGCTGGCGGCCACTCACAATCGCGCCTATAGCCCCCTTACGCGGTGGCCATTGTGCAAGACCACGATTCGTCGCCTCCTCGATAAGACGCACGAACACGCGAGACCACGCCCACACCACAACAACACACACCATTTGAATAACCGGCCAACTCCAATACATCATGCCCGGATCCTCGGCGGGAGCGCCACCCCACGCTAGCTTGACCACGCCCATAACCACTTCGCCCAATCCTGCACCAAACAGCACAAAAAGTGGCCATGGTGGCAACGGCAAGCGTAATCAAACGCATTTTTGAACACAGGTCTCAGCCCCAACACATATCGGCGTCGATGCGCATGCGCCCAAATCTTACGTACGAGCACAATCAGCCACAGCACGCCGATCACCAGCAGCAACAGCACCATGCTGGCATGCAGCACCACGAGATAAATGGTCAGCCCGCTGTTCGCCTGCAATTCCAACGGCACCGCAATCGACTGATACAAGTTGGTACCGGCCACACGCTCGCTGGTCTGCTGCAGTCCCCGCGTGATGCCGACAGCCCAACTGATTACATCATCCACGTAGGCGTCGGCGAACGGAGTGCCGCTGTTGGATTCGTCGCCGAGTCGGAGCACATGGTTGGCGATGGGGTATGTGCGCACGGTCACGTCCCAATTGCCCGCCTTATGCGCCATGTCGATGATTTTCTCCGTACCTTCCACCTGCGCGGTCATCACGTCTTTGGTGCCGTATGCCACAAGCGTGGGAATGGAATAGGCTTGGGGATTCAACGTGTCGAGGTCGAGATTGGTCAGGCCGAACAATTCCGCATCGATGTTGAACGCGCGGCGCACAATGGACTGGTATCCATCATGCGCTCCGACCAGCGCGAAATCCTGTGCGGCAAGGAATCCCAACGAATGTCGTGGCGAATACACCATTGGGCTCAGCAACACCTGGAATGCCACGTCGGGGTCTTGATCAAGCAGATATGAGGAAATCCAAGTGCTTTCGGAAGTCGCGTAAATGCCGACATTCGAAGCGTCAACGTTGTCGAGATCACGCAACATGGTGATGACCTGATCGTAAATGGCCGCGGAGCCCGGGTAATCACGGGTCGCATCGTTGGTGGACCATACCGGCTTGTCGAGCACGGCCGTCACGAAGCCTGCGGATGAGAGATCGGTGGCCATGTCTCCAAATGAGTTGTCACAGGTACCATATCCGGCACCATGCATGAACACCACGCCGGGCCGATTGTTTCCCGCGTCTTTCGGCTCTCGAATCAACACTTTGACCTGTTGTATTTCACCGGTTGACGGCTGTTTCGCCTCAATGGTGACATATCGTTGCGTCACTTCGTAATCGCCTCGTTTGGCAAGGGTTTTGCCGGAAGGATTATCGAAGGTCACTGCCGTGTCGGATGATAACGTTTCGATGGTTTGACCGGTTGGCTCGTACTTCCATGACGATGCCGTCAAATTGGATACCGACACCAGAATGCCCAGCAGGATGATGAAGATAGGCAGACTGACCATCAGCCGTCTGCCCCTCGTCCACTGACTGGATTGGCTCTCCGCGCTGGACATGACTGACTGACGTTCCTGATCTGACACGCCGTTCATTGTACCGACTCCAGCTGAAATGGCAATCGACAACCAGCAAAACCAGCGGGCGGCCGATCACAATCTGCAATCGACCGCCCGCGGTCAGCGAAATCAACAATTGCCTTGCGCCACCGGCACCACCACCGGTCCTGTGGCGTTGACGGGCACCTGTCCGTCCGCTTCCATCTGCGCGGCGATCTCCTGCGCTTTGACCAGCAGCGTTTCCACAATCTGGTCTTCCGGCACGGTTTGAATGACTTTGCCCTTGATGAAAATCTGTCCCTTGCCGTTGCCGGATGCCACACCCAAATCGGCTTCACGGGCCTCGCCCGGACCGTTGACGATGCAGCCCATAACAGCCACGCGAATCGGCGCGGTCACATCCTTTAAACCTTCGGTCACCGCATTGGCCAACTGAATCACATCAACCTGGGAACGACCGCAGCTCGGGCAGGAGATAATGTCGAACTTGCGCGGACGCAATCCCATGTATTCCAGCAGCTTGCACCCGACTTTCACTTCTTCGACGGGCGGTGCCGACAGCGAAACGCGAATCGTGTCTCCAATGCCTTCAGCCAGCAGCGCACCGAATGCCAAACAGCTTTTGATGGTGCCCTGCCATGCCGGTCCAGCTTCGGTGACACCAAGATGCAACGGCCAATCACCCTTGGAAGCGAGCAGACGATACGTTT
>ENA-OPYV01000059-OPYV01000059.1-human-gut-metagenome-genome-assembly--contig:-NODE-59-length-32215-cov-9.305753_pt1 | contig 32215 bp, 30 predicted proteins | sample MGYA00242474_ERZ504485 | MGnify/ENA primary metagenome ERZ504485 (study PRJEB26092, sample SAMD00036263) | human gut metagenome | host: Homo sapiens | study: EMG produced TPA metagenomics assembly of...
AACAACTTGGGCGCGTCATTGCCGGAAGATGCTTGGATCGCGGTGCCGCCGCCGGGCCATGGGCGTCCATCGTTTGCGCCATTCATGCCAATGTCGGCTGCCGCGCCGGGCATGGGTGCTCGACACACTCAAGGCCGTTCGGCCAAGCTTACGGTCGAGCGCCCATGCCCGCGGCGGCACCTTGGGGAAGAGCCAACCGATGGGTACGGCAACGAGGGCCGGACGGAAAGTATCCCGGTACGCCAGGAAATTTGCCGCAGGCAGACGAACGCTTAGAGAACGAGGGAATCGGCGGGGAGTTTGGTGGATTGGCGCACGACCAGCGACGACGAGACCTTGCGGAAGATCTTCTCCCCCGGCCTGTCGGCATTCGGGTCACGGCCGTCGATGCGTTCCTTGAGCACCTTCACCGACAGACGGGCGACCGCCTCAAGTCCCGGCGCGATCGACGTCAAAGCAGGCGACAGGTACTGCGAATCGTCGGAATTGTCGAAGCCGACCACGGAGATGTCGTCGGGAATGCGCAAGCCGTGCATCTGAATCGCGTGCATCACGCCGGAAGCCAGCATGTCGTTCAGCGCGACGACGCCATCGACTTTGACGCCGGAATCCAGCAACGCGTTCATGGCCCTCACACCATCGCTACGATGCCACATGCCCGATTCGACGACCAGCCGATCGTCGAATTCGACGCCGGCCTCCTCCAGCGCCTCAAGATACCCTTGGTAGCGCAGTGCGGCGGAACCGACTTTCTCCCCCGGATGAACGCCGACCACGGCCACGCGGCGGCAACCGGTCGTCAGCAGATACTGCGTGGCCCGCTTCGCGCCTTCCACGTTCTCGGTGGCGATGTGATCCACCTGGTCGGTGAAGATGCGTTCGCCAACCAGCACAAGCGGATAATCGACCTTCAGCTGCTCGACGTCATCCTGTCCAAGCTCCAATGGGCTGTAAATCAGGCCGTCGATCATCGTCTGCTGGGACCCGTGCAGCGCTTCCAACTCGCCATCGCGCGAATATTGCGTCGGCTCCACGATCACGCGCAGACCGACTTTCTTCGCTTCTTCGATGACCAGCGATGACAGCTGCGCGAAATACGGCATCTGCAGATCGGGAATGGCCAAGCCGATGATGCCGGTCTGCCCTCGGCGCAGGTTGCGTGCCGACACGTTCACCGTGTATCCCAGTTCCGCGATGGCTTTGTTGACCTTGTCGCGCGTGGCCTGCGAGACGAATTCGTAGTCGTTGACCACGTTGGAGACGGTTTTGATCGACACACCGGCCGCCTTGGCCACCTCACGCATGGTCACGACATGCTCGCCGTTTCCCCCCGTTCGCTTCGGCATATATACCCCTTTTGTCATCCAGCGGACTCAGTCGGCATCGAAGAAACCAACCTCCATTGTTACACCAGCATAGTCGGGGTCGAGTTCCTCCGCCGTTTGCATATCCAGAATGGGCATGCCCTCCTTGGACCAATGCACGCGGCGCACCTGGGCGTCGCGGCCACCATAGCGGCCGTGCTCGTATTCGGCGTTGTGGAACACGTAGATGAGGTTGCCGTCCTCGTCATGCGACCACATGCCGTGACCGGTGCCGAGCTGCCACCGCCCGTTGTACATGCCGGACTTCTGCAGCGGGTAATCGAGCTTCGTCCATACGCTGGCGTCGGTCAGATCGGCCCCCTGTCCGGCCGGGGCGGTGACCAAGCCGGTCGTGTAGTCGATGCCGACCAGCGAGCCCGAGTAGATCAGGAAAATCGTTCCGTCATGCATGATGGCGTTCGGCCCTTCGGCGATCATGTTGTCCCATGCGAATTCCGGCACGACAATCTGCTTTGGCTTGCTGGTGAGCCTCGCCGGACGACCTGGGTCGAAGCTGGCGATCCAGATGCTGCCGACCTGCTGCCATGCGTAGTACCAGCGGCCCGAATCGCACAACACGGTCATGTCAAGCGAAATGCGCTGGATCGGATTGAGCGTCTCGCCATCCGGGTCGAGGATGGGCTCGGGCACCGTCCAGTTCTCCGGCTCGCGCGGATCGAAATCCGTGCCGTCGGAATGCTGCTTGAGCTGCATGATGTGGCAGCTGCCGGTCCACATGTCCGGTTTGCCGGCACGATCGTTGGGGGTGCCGTCGGGATTGACGCGCGGACCGTCGAAGCAAGGCATGAACAGGACCGACAGCTTGCCGCCGATCACATGCAGTTCCGGCGCCCAGAAGCAGCCGGTCATCGGCCGATCTTCGCTATTGAGATCGCCGCATGCGAGCAGATCGATCTCCTTGGCCCGTCCACCCGCGGCGTCGGAAAGCGCTTCGATGGAGTCGGCGATGCGCAGCGGCATATGGGTTCTACCGTCGTTCGGATCCACGCAATTGCCGTCGGTGTCATCGGTGGCGATGAACATGAACATCGGCTTGCCATTGAAATCCCACGCGAACACCGATGGATCGGCGCGCTCCACCGCGAACGGCACCGGATAGACGCTCTGGCGGATCACACCTTCGACGGTACGGGTCTGGCCGGCCTTGAACGTTCCCTCGGAGGCCTCCTGGCCGATGGCCTCAAGCTGGGCCATGTTCCAATCCACCGCGCGCGTGGCCTGCGAACCGTCGCTGTATGACAGTTCCGCACGGGTTGCGGCCAAGGCCAGAACCGCATTCCGGGCATCCTCACCATGCAGGCCCGCATCGATTCGCTGGGCGGGCACGGACGTTCCGGTATTGCGGATGCGGCCGAAGCGCTCTATCAGGCGCTCGGCCTCCGGCTCACTGATGGCGATGCTGTTGCCGACGACGGCGTTCGGAATGCCGCAATCCCCGGTCTGACGCAACGGCTGCGACGACGCCGATTCCACGACATCAAGCGGCCTGCCCGAACCGGCGGCGGCTACGATATCGGCCGTCCGCGCGGTGCGTGCCTTGCCATCGTCACCGGTCCAGGAGACGACGTAGCACGCGTCCGCGGCGTCGAAAGAGACGGACGGGCGATTGACCCCACCGGTGGTGCGCAACAGCACCAGCCCCCGCTGGTCGAACGCCGTCAGATCATCGCTGATGGCGAGCAGGAATGCCGACCGTTCGGAACCGTCCGGTTCACCGCCGCGGGCGGTACGGGTCGCGGCGATGGCGAATCGTCCGTCCGCGAGACGGAACAGGAACGGGTTCTTCAGCGATTTCAGCGTGATATCCATACCGGGCATGACCACGCCATGGGCGACGGCGTCGGTGGCGGGGCGAGGCGCGTCGAACGGGTCTGCGGCGAAGCGCGCCGCGGCCGTGCACGCACGGCGGGACTCCGCGGTCGCAGCGGCGATCGGCACACCGGCCGCGAAGAAGATGCCATAGTTTTCGTTAAGCGGCTGCCACTCGGCGTCATCGCCGGAACGTAGCGCCAAATGCATGCTGTAGGCGATGTCCTCGTTGTTCGCCTCTTCGCGTCCGGTGGCTTCGCGTGTATAACACAGCAGGGAATAATTGGCCGACATGGAAGATCCTTCAGTAAGCAGATACAGGTTTATAACGATGTACTATACCGTGTTTTACATCGTTGTACAACTTGGTGTGGCGGCCTTGTGACACCCTTCATCCGCGGAGGGGGAAGCGTCACGGAACGCGCTCGTCATACTTGTGAGCGGGCGCATCGCATGGCACATGACAACGACGAGGGGCTTCCCGGTTACCCAGGAAGCCCCTCGAATCATATCCGGCGCGTTTGCTCAACGCGTCCGTGCAATCAGTGCAATCAGCGCTCGGAACGGTTGATGGCCGAGATGATGGCCTTCAGCGAGCTGGTGACGATGGAGGTATCGATGCCGACGCCCCACACGATGCTCGTGTTGTCTTCCTCGCCGATCTGGCATTCCACATAGGAAGCGGCCATGGCATCGGTGCCGACAGACATGGTGTGCTCCACGTAATCCATCACCGAAGCCTCGATGCCAAAGTTGCTCACGGCGTTGAGGAAGGCGGCAATCGGACCGTTGCCGATGCCGGAGACCTCACGCTCCACCGGCTCGTCGACACCAACGTTCACGCCGCGGTCGAGAATCCTGGCCTTGAGCACGGTATCAGAGCCATCCTCACCAGAGGAGACGGACACCTTCAGCAGCTTTAGACGGCCCCACTGCTTCAGGGTCTCGTCCTTGCTGTCGCCAACCACGGCACCGGCCGCGGTGGCGCCGGATTCCTCGACCGGCAGGTACTCGTCCTTGAACAAGCGCCAAATGTCCTCGTCCTTGACTTCCTTCTTGGTCTCATCGGCGTAGTTCTGCACGACCTTCTCGAACTCGACCTGCAGACGCTTCGGCAGATCAAGGTTGTGGTTGGTCTTGAGCAGGTAGGCCATGCCGCCCTTGCCGGACTGGGAGTTCACGCGGATGATGGCCTCGTAGGAACGGCCGATGTCCTTCGGGTCGATCGGCAGGTACGGCACGAGCCACACGAAGCTGTCCAGATCGGCGCCAGCGCGGTCGGCGGCCACCTGACGGGCCTCGAGACCCTTCTTGATGGCGTCCTGGTGGGAGCCGGAGAACGCGGTGAACACGAAGTTGCCGGCGTACGGGTGGCGCTCGGAGATCTTGATCTGGTTGCAGTATTCGACGGTCTTGCGGATTTCCGGAACGTTGGAGTAGTCGATCTGCGGATCGATGCCCTGGGTCAGGAAGTTCAGACCAAGGGTGACCAGGTCGACGTTGCCGGTACGCTCGCCGTTGCCCAGCAGGCAGCCTTCCACGCGGTCGGCACCGGCCAGCACCGCCAGCTCGGTGGCGGCAACGCCCATGCCCTCATCGTTGTGCGGATGCAGGGAGAGCACCACGGCGTCACGCGGCACGAGGTGGTTGGACACATACTCGACCTCGTCGGCGAAGACGTTCGGCGTGGTCATTTCCACGGTTGCCGGCAGGTTGATGATCATCGGATGTTCCGGCGTCGGCTTGATGACGTCGATCACCGCGTTGCACACCTCGACGGCGTACTCCGGCTCGGTGCCGGTGAAGGATTCCGGGGAATACTCGTAGTACAGGTCGATGCCCTTGGCCTCGCCCTCAAGCTCCTTGCACAGCGCCGCGGCGTCGGTGGCAAGCTTCTTGATGCCGGCCTTGTCCTTGCGGAACACGACCTCGCGCTGCAGCACGGACACGGAATTGTAGAAGTGCACGATGGCGCGCTTGGCGCCCTTCAGGCACTCGTAGGTCTTGCGAATCAGATGCTCGCGGGCCTGGGTGAGCACGACGATGGTGACATCGTCAGGAATGAGCTCACGCTCGATCAGCATGCGGATGAAGTCGTAATCGGTTTCGGAAGCCGACGGGAAGCCGACCTCGATCTCCTTGAAGCCCATCGACACGAGCAGATTCCAGAAACGCAGCTTGCGCTCGGAATCCATCGGGTTGACGAGGGCCTGGTTGCCGTCGCGAAGATCGACGGAGCACCAACGCGGTGCACGCTGCAGTCGCTTGCCCGGCCACGTACGCTCCGGGAAATCAAACGGCACCTGCTTATCGTATGCGACGTACTTGTTGTACGGCATCTTGCTGGGCTTTTGCGGAGCTCCAATGTAACGCGCCGGAGGCAGCAGCGGGTCGTTGTTCCCTCCGTTGGACGCCGCGGCGACTGCCGCGAGATCAAACACTGACGATTGATCCTGACCCATCACTCCTCCTTATCTGTAAAGTCGGATCGGCCTTCTGCCAATCCACATTGTTACGTGCATGTTACCTACCTGCACTGCCGCCCATACTAGCGACAACCAATCCCATATTTTGCCGGTATTCCGCGATATGACGGCATGGTTTGCGATTTTCGCGCCCTTATTTCACCCCATATCCAGATTTGCCGCAGTACAGTGGGCATCATGAGCTTGCGATTCAACAGCGACGGTACGTTCCGGGTGCTGCAAATGGCTGATATTCAGGATGGTCCGGACGTGCGCGAAGACACGATTCGGCTGATCGAAGCCGCTATCAGGAAGGCACATCCCGACCTCATCGTGCTCACCGGCGATCAGATCCGCGGCTACGATCCGGCATATATCGATACGTTTCTACGTCGCCGTGGCGAACAGCCCGGTACGCACGTGCGCGCGGTCACCGAAATCGAAGCGAAAATCCGTGGCATCAAACGTCATCCGATCGCCAAAACACTGACCAAATCGCAGCCCTCCGACGAACGGTGGATGATCGACGGCATCGGCACCGATTCGCCGAAACTGGTGAAAAGCGCAGGTCGCAACGGTTCTGCCAGCAAGCTGGAATCGTGGGCGGAAGCCATCAATCGCGTCACCGCGGCGTCGCTGCTCGACGAGACACGGCAGAAAGTGCGCGACACGTTCGCCGCGTTTTTGGGGCCGGCGTTGGAATCGCATATCCCCTTCGCAGCGACGTACGGCAACCATGATTTCCAATGCGGTATCCTCGCCGACGAACAGGACGATCTTTACCGCGAGTTTGCCGGCTGTATGAATCCCGTCGCCGGCTCGTCGCCGTTGGCGCTCGAACCGGGCACGTTCGCGTTGCCGATCGAAGCGTCCGACGGTTCGGGGCGCATCACAATGAGCGTGATGATGGTCAATTCGGGCGATTACGCCGACACGGCAGACGCGGGTGACGGCAACGGACGGCAGTCGGTCACCGAATACGCGAAATACGCGGCGAATTCGCGCGGCTGGGATTTGGCCGACTCCGACGGCTACGGCACCCCCTCGCCGGAAGCCGTCGAATGGCTGAAGCGCGTGCAACGCGAGTTGGGCAGGCGCAATGGCGACGGGCAGGCGGTACCGGCGATCGCCTTCCAGCACATTCCGCCGCAGGAATTCTACGATTGCCTGCGCGAAGTGCCCGCCTACACGCCGAACGCCGTGGAGGGCGCGCGCGAATTCGCAGGACATTGCTATGTGCTCGACCGCGATGTGTGCCGACCCGGTTCGCGGCTGGGCGAGGCGATTGGCTGCGCCGACGTGAACGTGGGCGAAGTGGACGCGCTACGTGAGGCGGGCGGCTATTTCGCACTGTTCTGCGGGCACGACCACAAGAATTCGTTCGTCGGGCATGTGCACGACATCGATTTGGGGTACGCGCCAACCTGTGGTTTTGAATGCTACGGCCCGAAATCGCGGTTCCGCGGCATCCGGCTGTTTGAATTCCGCGAAGACAATCCGATGGCGTACGTGACGCGCATGCTGACGTGGGGCGATCTGGTTGGCCGTTATTCCAGCAACGAATTACGCGTGTTCTTCGAGGACCATTGCGTGACGGACCTGATCGGCGTGCGCAACGAGCTGCGCAGGCCGCAGGTCAGCGCCACACTGCTAGGGGCGGGCGCGGTGGCCTGCGGCGCAATCGGCTACGCGGCGCGGGAGCTGCTGCGCAGGCCCGCGAGAAAATAACGGCTTATCCGAATCAGCGAAAGAGACTGACGCCGCGACGGGCCACGCAGTAGGCGTTGCCCAGCCACGTGTGGCGCGAATTCGGCCAGACCGCGCCCAGACGCGGCGCGTTCTGGCTCATCCAGATGCTGGGCACGCGGCCGTCCGCGGAACGTGAGCCCAGCAGATTGAAGCCGTTCTTCTCCAGCAACCATTCCGGATGCTGTGTGGCAATCGCAAGACCTTCCTCCAATGTGAGCGGCAGGCGCTCGTCGGAATCGATCAGCTTGCGTGCCACGTCCGGCTCGCGGTTGATATAGCAGGTGCCGGTGTGCGGTTCGACCACCAGATAGAACGGCCCCTCCGGCGGCTCGAAACCATCCTGCGGCAGGAAGCTGGCGATATCGCGCGGCGGCATGGTGGTGAACCCCGCCATGCGGTTGATGGAGGTTCGGGCGATCAGCGATTCAGGAGACACCAGCTCGCGCGTAGGTACCAGAAGGATCTGCGTGCCCAATCCAGCTTCATCACCGCAATCCTCCAACGCACGGATAAGCGGGCGCGCAAGCGAGCGGAACGCGGCTGCCGACATATCGGCCACATCCGGATACCCCAACGCCACGATACGATCCAGCTGCTTCTGCGCTTCTTCTGATGCCTTCGACATGTCTACCAGTGTACACGAGCGCGTTTACCGACCAGCATACGGATAGCTCGGCGGACATGACGGCATGTTTTCGTAAGATTGAACAACGCGTGTGGCCGCCCACGACGTCGTTTGGGGCCGGCTGGTCGACCTCAAGCGTAAGCAAAATCAAACTTGCAAAACTTGGAAAACCGTTCCAGCATAAGCGAAAGGTTGTTATGTCCGAAAAGATTAAGGTTGGCATTCTCGGAGCTACGGGCATGGTCGGACAGCGCTTCGTGACGCTGCTCGAAAACCATCCGTGGTTCGAACTGGTCACCCTTGCCGCGTCCGCGCACAGCGCCGGCAAGACCTACGAGGAGGCCATCGGCAGCCGCTGGAAGATGGAAACCCCGATGCCGGAGTTCGTCAAGCACATGGTCGTCAAGAACGTGGCCGACGTCGAGGACGTGGTCAAGGACGTCGACTTCGTGTTCTCCGCGGTGAACATGCCGAAGGACGAGATCCGCGCCATCGAAGAGGAATACGCGAAGACCGAGACCCCGGTCGTGTCCAACAACAGCGCCCACCGCTGGACTCCGGACGTGCCGATGGTGGTGCCGGAGATCAATCCGGAGCACTATGAGGTCATCGAACATCAGAAGAAGCGTCTCGGCACCACGCGCGGTTTCATTGCCGTCAAGCCGAACTGCTCCATCCAGGCCTATACTCCGGCTTTGGCCGCGTGGAAGGAATTCGAGCCGCACGAGGTCATCGTGAGCACGTACCAGGCCATTTCCGGCGCGGGCAAGACGTTCAAGGATTGGCCGGAAATGGTGGGCAACATCATTCCGTTCATCTCCGGCGAGGAAGCGAAGTCCGAGAAGGAGCCGCTGAAGGTCTTCGGCCATGTGGACGAGGCCAAGGGCGAGATCGTGCCGTTCGACGGTCCGCTGCGCATCACCTCGCAGTGCATCCGCGTGCCCGTGCTCAACGGCCACACCGCCACCGTGTTCATCAACTTCGGTAAGAACCCGACCAAGGACGAGCTGATCGACCGTCTGGTCAACTACACCAGCAAGGCCGCCAAGCTTGGCCTGCCGCACGCTCCGAAGCATTTCATCCAGTACCTGACCGAGGACGACCGTCCGCAGGTGCTCAAGGATGTGGATTACGAGGGTGGTATGGGTGTTTCCATCGGCCGTCTGCGTGAGGATTCCATTTTCGATTGGAAGTTCGTGGGATTAGCGCACAATACCCTGCGTGGCGCCGCCGGCGGCGCGCTGGAAAGCGCAGAAATGCTTAAGGCGTTGGGTTACATCACCAAGAAGTGATGCGACGTTTATGCGGCTTGGGTAGCTAAACCGTAAGCCGCATAGACGAGCCATAGCCAGGCAAAAGGCCGACTCTTCGGAGCCGGCCTTTTGCTTGTTCGGGGACTGCTTGGCACGGTATGCAACGTACGGCGTGAATCGTAAAAAGCAAACGAAAAGGGCATGGTCGCAAAACCATGCCCTTTAAAAATACTGGGAAACTGAAGCCAGCACTATCAGCGGCCGGTGCCGCCGTACACCACGGCTTCCACCTGGTCGGCGTCCAGACCGTAGGCGGTGTGCAGCGCCTTGACGGCGTCGTTGAGCTGCTCAAGCGGCACAAGCGCGGCGATGCGGATTTCGGACGTGGAGATCATCAGCACGTTCACGCCCTTGTCGCTCAGCGCGTTGAAGAACTTCGCGGCCAGACCGGAATGGGTCTTCATGCCCACGCCGACCACGGCCACCTTGCCGACGTTCGGGTCGACGTCGAAGGACTGGAAGCCCAGCTCGCCCTGCTTCTCCTGCAGCACTTCCTGGACCTTGGCCGCAGCGGTGCCCGGCACGGTGAAGGAGATGTCGGCGGTGCCGGTGGAGGCGGAGGCCTGCACGATCATGTCCACGTTCACGCCGGCCTCGGCCAGCATGGTGAACACCTTCGCCGCCATGCCCGGCTCGTTCGGCACGCGGCGCACGGTGGCCAGCGACTCGGTGCTGTCGTGCGCGACGCCGGAGATGATCGGCACTTCCGGCCCCAGGTCGGGGAACAGGTCGCCCATGGACTGGTTGTTGTTTTCGCTCATGTTCTTACCTTTGTTTGTAAAGTCTTATTTTCGTTTTCGCGTTGTCTTGCAAGTATTTGCGATTGCCTGCGATTACACCGCCCGGCTGCCGTTCAGATGTTCGGCAGGGTGCGCGGATCGACGCCTTCCGGCACGATCAGCGTGCCGCGACGGTGGGAGAAGGAGCTGCGCACGTGCAACGGCATGCCGAATCGTTGCGCGTATTCCACGCAACGCAATGCCAGCACCTTGGAACCGCAGGACGACATTTCCAGCATCGATTCGTAGTCGATGACGGGAATGCGACGGGCGGTCGGCACGATACGCGGATCGGCGGTGAACACGCCATCGACGTCGGTGTAGATTTCGCAGATGTCGGCATCCAGCGCCACTGCGAGCGCGACTGCGGAAGTATCGGAACCGCCACGGCCGAGCGTGGTGGCGTCGCCGCCTTCGTTCACGCCTTGGAAACCGGCCACGATCGCCACAGAACCCTTATCCAATGCACGACGCACGCGATCGGGCTTCACGGCCTTGATATGCGCGGTGCCGAACTGCGCGTCGGTCATGAAACCAGCCTGGGAACCGGTGAACGAGTATGCATGAGAACCGGCCGCATGAATCGCCATAGCGAGCAAACTCATCGAAATACGCTCGCCTGCGGTCATCAGCATGTCCATCTCGCGCGCCGGCGGGTTGGAATCGATGCTGAGCGCCTGATCGATCAGGTCGTCGGTGGTGTCTCCCATGGCGGAGACCACGACGGCCACGTCATTGCCGGCGTTCTTCGTTTCGATGATGCGTCGGGCCACGCGCTTGATCGATTCTGGATCGGCTACGGAAGAGCCGCCAAACTTCTGCACGATGAGAGCCACAACTTATCCAATCTTCTTCAACGTATCACCTGCCCGATTCGGCAAGTGAAGCCTATTATAGGAAACATCCATTTTGTCAAGTCCAACCGCGCCCAACATGCGGAACACGTTGCTGGACAGCGGTTGAGTATGAGCTGGGCGCGGGACCGACGGCTCGCGGAGGCCATGCCAGCGGAGCTCATACGGCGCGACGGCCGGCGAGCGCGCGGCCCAGGGTGATCTCGTCGGCGTATTCGAGGTCGCCGCCCACCGGCAGGCCGCTGGCGAGCCTTGTTACCTTGATGTCGGTCTGGCTCAACAGCTGCGAGAGGAAGCTGGTGGTGGCCTCGCCCTCCACGTTCGGGTTGAGCGCGAGGATCACCTCCTTGACTTCGCTGTCCTTAAGCCGTTCAAGGAGCTTCGCGATGTTGAGGTCGCTCGGCTGCACGTTGGCCATCGGGTTGATGACGCCGCCCAGCACATGGTACATGCCCCGGTATTCGCGGGTGCGTTCGATGCTCATCACGTCCTTCGGCTCTTCGACCACGCAGATCACGCTGTGGTCGCGGCGTGGGTCGGCGCATACCGGGCATGGGCTGGTTTCGCACACGTTGCCGCAGATATCGCAGAACCGTACTTTTTCCTTGACTTCCGTGATGGCGTCGATCAGTGCCTGCGATTCCTCGTCGGGCGCGTTGAGCAGGTAGAAGGCGATGCGTTGCGCGCCTTTCGGCCCGATGCCGGGCAGGTTGGCGAACGCGTCGATGAGTCGTTGGATGGCGCCGTCATAGGCCAAAGCCATGGTTCATACCTTTCGTTGACTGGTTGCCGCAGCCACGTTCCGGACAACTGACGTCTGATGGCCAGCGCCCGGTACTCGCCATACGATAAGCGACATGCGACGTGCGGTGGCCGGTGTCAGTCGTCAAGTGTTTTCTTCACCTGCATGTTGCGCGGATTATGCGGATCGTCCGAGCTGAATTCCTCGACTTTCTTCACTTCGAACACCCTGTTCAGGTCGTTCATGTCCAAAGCGTTCGATGCGCCGATCGATTCGTCGCTCATGGAGTATTCGTCGTCTTCCGGGGCGACTTCAGGCTCCGGCGGTCCCGCCTGCACCGGCATGGGGGCTCCCCATGGGTCATCCGCGAATCCTGCCGGCGATGACGCCGGCTGCTGGGCCTGTTGCGATTGCATTTCGCGGGCGCTTTGCCGTGCGCTATGTCGTTCGCTGTGCTGTTCCGGCTGGTTTTGCCGCGGCTGCTCCGGCCCATTCGGTTGGCCTTGCTCCTGATCGTCCGTCTGCGGCGTGGGCAGTGGCGTGGCCCACGGATCGACGTCATCGCTCACATCCGGCACGTCCACATGTTTTACGTGGTGTTCCGGCGGCTGTACGTCGTTGGCGTTGCCTTCGGCGATGGGCGTCTGCGGAATTGGGGTGTTCCACGGATCGTCGTCTTCCGGCTCCTTGGCAACCTTCTTGCCGAGGTTCGCGGTCAGCAGGGTGGCGGCCTTCAGCTGTTCCTGCACCAGCTGCGCGTTGATCTTGCTCTGCTCTTCCGGGCTGAGCTTGCTCCACGGCACCGCGGTGGAACCGTCGGCAAGCTTCTTGGCCGGCGCGAGAGTGACATCGGGGCCGAACACCTTATGCACTTCGCCGCGCACGATCTGCACCACATTGGTGGTGCCGTCGACCGCTTCCTTGGCCACGGCCTTGGCGAACGCGTATTTGCTCAACGGCTTGTCGAATTTAATCCACAGTCGGCCTTTGGCCCCGTCCAGCAGCACGCGGGGCACTTTCTCGCGATCCACGTAGCGGCGGACATCCTCAGGCAGACCGGCAACGATCGCGTCCCACTTCTGGTCGGGAGTGCGATCGTCCGTTGCCGCAGGCTGGGGCACGGACTGAGCCACGGACTGGGTGGGAGCGGAAGCTTCGGCATTGGATAGTTTGGATGGCGCAGACTGCGTTTCAACCGGCTTGGACTCGGCTGAAGCGGCCGGCTCGCTGCCTTCCGACAGAGGTCCACCCATCGCCTGCTGGACTTCCGCCAATACGGAGGCCGCTCCGGAAACGACGGCATCGGCTGGATTCATGGGAGCCGCGGACGGTTCCACGGCATGCCTTCCACGTGCCGATTGCGCGGCGTACCTACGGGAACCGGACGGACGCTGCGATTCAGACGCTGCGGCACCGCCCGCATGTCCAGCTTCCGGCATGCCGGACGATGGTGCGGCGGCTTGCGCGATCACACCCGTCTCACGACCGGCAAGAAGGCGGGCGGCGAGCAGTTCCAGGCGCATGCGCGGCGAAATCGCACCGGTCATGTTGGCCAGCGTGGCGTTGATCGTATCCGCCATCTGCGTAAGCGCGGCCAATCCCAACGAAGCCGCCTGGCGATGCAGATCGTCCATGTTCTCGGTCGCGGTGTCGTCAGACAGCACGCTTTCCGCACGCTCACCGCCCAAGGTGAGCACCAGCAGGTCGCGCACGCGTGCCAGCAGGTCCTCAACGAACGTCGGGGGTCGAATCCGCCGACCACGACCTTTTGAATGACGCCATACAGCGCCTCGCCGTTCTTGTCGGCGACGGCGTCGATTGCCTCGCCGATAAGCGCGTCCGGCGTGAAACCAAGCAGCGCGACCGCGGAATCGTAAGGAATCTTGCCGTCGACGGCACCGACCATCAGCTGGTCGAGCACGGACAGCGTGTCACGTACGGATCCGCCGCCGGCACGCATGGCCAAGCGCAGCACACCCGCTTCGGCCTCGATATGCTCGTCGGCGCAGATCTGCTCAAGATACGGGCCCATGACCTCCTGTGGCACCAGACGGAACGGATAGTGGTGGGTGCGGGAGCGAATGGTGCCGATCACCTTGTCCGGTTCGGTGGTGGCGAAGATGAACATGACATGCTCCGGCGGCTCCTCCACGATTTTCAGGAGCGCGTTGAAGCCCTGCGGCGTGACCATGTGGGCCTCGTCGAGGATGAAGATTTTATAGCGATCGCGGGCCGGGGCGAATCCGGCACGTTCACGCAGTTCACGGGCATCGTCCACACCGTTATGGGAGGCGGCGTCGATTTCCACCACGTCGATGGAGCCGGGGCCGCCGGTGGCAAGGTCACGGCAGCTGGCGCATTCGCCGCACGGATGCGAGGTCGGACCTTTGGCGCAGTTGACGCAACGGGCCAGAATACGCGCGGAACTCGTTTTACCGCAGCCGCGCGGTCCGGAGAACAGATAGGCGTGCGTGAGCTTGTTCTCGTCAAGCGCACGCATCAGCGGAACCGTGACCTGATCCTGTCCGATCACGCCATCGAACATGTCGGGACGATACCTTCTATACAGTGCCAGTGCCATCGCAAATTCCTTCCGCCGTAGTGTTCTAGAGTATCGATGAATTACGACACGTTCGCCAATCGGGAAGCGCCGAAGCCGACCATCTCCGCAAGTCCATCGCGTGTCTGTCTGATCTACAACCGGCGCAGCCGGTACTCTGGAAATCAGACATGAACCGTGTGATCGGCGTGCCGTCGGTCACGAACGCTGACTGTTGCGCGCCTAAAACCCGTGCGTCACCACCATGCCGCACAAGGCGTTGCCACGCGATTGGGAGGAGAGAGCCATGACCGGGAAACCGGAAGCGTCCACCAGCACCATTGGAGACGCGCGTCGCTTGCAGATCGTGCAGGCGGCACGTGAGATCTGCTTGGAAAAAGGGTTTTCGAAGATCACGATCAGCGATATCGCCGAACGGGTCGGCATGACCAGATCGCTTTTCTACCACTATTTCCAAGACAAAGACCAGGTTGCGGGTGCCGTGCTCGACGATGTCATCAGCGAAGTCATCGCCCGCCTGGAAGAGTGGAACGAGCATCGCGAGGCCGGCAACATCTCGAAGGCGCTTGACGATGTGGTGCGGCTGACCCGTTCGCTCATCGCCGATGAGGGCCCGTTCAGCCAACGTCTCATCGAGGATGGCAACGCTGCACTGTATCTGAGGTTCATCGACCGGGCCGCGGACCGCATTTCCGAATACCTGTGCGGTTCCACGGTACGTGAATTCGAGGAAAAGCACGGCATGCCGATCCGCAACGAGCATGAGACCTTCTACACGCTGATCGTCGGCTTGATCTCGCTGATCAGACTGCATCCTGACATTGACGATGACATTGTCAGGCAGGTGGCGGCACAGACGCTGCATTTGGACGAATATCTGTGACGGTGCTCCCACACGCATCATTTCCGCCGGCAAGCAACATATAACGGCCGTTCAGTGTCCGGAGGGGCATCGAGCGGCACCGGCTGGCTGACGGAAAACGACGTCAGGCGAGGAATCTACCGGTAAGAGGGTCACGACCGTCACGTTTGATGGTTTCCAACACCCGTTCCTCGCTGTCGGCCGCCTGCGCTTCCGCCACGGCCGGCGGCACCAGCACACGCAGCGCACTGTCCTTGGCTAAGACCTTCACCGGCAAATGGCCCACGTATTCGCCATCGGCCATCAACACCGGAGGCTCATCCCCTTCGGTGGCGCGGGTGATTTCAATGTCGCGCACCCGCTTCCATCCGAAAGCATGGCTGCCCAGCAGTCGGCCGTGGTAGGCGCGTGCCACCGCGTCCACACACTCCCGGAAATTCGGCACATGGTCAAGCCACACCAGATCAAGCAGTCCGTCCGCGAACCGTGAATACGGGGACACCTCGATGCCGCCGCCGATATGGCGGGAATTGGCCACGGTGAGCAGTGGCGAGATGATATCCCGCTCCTCCACCGAACCGTCGGCCAGCGTGGCCTTGATGTGGTATCCGTAGCTTTTCATGTGAGTCAACTCCACGATGACCGCGGCGAAATACCGCAGCGAGCCATTCGGCAGATGCGAATGATTGGCGCGGTCGTTGATGCTTGCGTCCAAACCGCACGACAGCATGCCCGCATAATAGCGGTCGATCGGCGAGCGCGACTGTGAAACATCGGTTCCGTCGGTCGAATCGATGGCATGACCGTCAGGCAACGAAGTCACCAAGCCCATGTCCACGTCGATATGCGTGCCGCGCACAATCGCACCGACAATGCCTTCAACGGCGGTTTCGACGCGATTGACCGGCAAATCCAGTCCGCGTGCGAAATCATTGCCGGAGCCGATGGCCACGATGCCGAGTGGTTTGCCGGAGCAGCCGACTGCGTTGGCGCCTACGCGACCATGCCGTCGCCTCCGACCGCGACCAGATAATCGTATTCGTCGCCGCGGCGGCGGGCGTTGGGCCGGGGAATCGTCGAAGCTTGTGCCGGTCACATCGATTACGTCGAAGCCATGCTTGCGTCCGGCTCCGCGCAGCAGATCAATGACATGACCGCCCACTTGGGCGCCCTTGCCTTTGTTCGATGTCGGATTGCAGACCACGGCAACGGTCGTATTCGCATGTGACGTCTTGCTCATACTTGTACGATAACCATGTTTCACGTCAAGCGCCAGATTGCCCATTACCTTCAGCTGAACATTCCGTGCCGTCATGCAACGGCTATTCTCGGCAATCGTCTAATCACAGGTGATCGGCCCCGCACGTGACTGCCGGACGACCCACGGTGCGAACGGCACCTGCGTGTCCGCCCGCACGGCGACCACCGCATCCTCGCCTTCAATGGCACAGGATTCGAGCCGGGTTCCATTGCCCGACGTTGTACGCGATGCGGCCGCGCACGGGTCGGCGGCACCGTCACGCAGCGACTGCGCGGCGGCCACCGACGCCAGGTCGGCCGTATTCTGCGCGCGATGCACGCACAGCAGCAGATTGCCTGCCATGGCGACCGCACCGAGCATGGCCGCGACGATTGCGATCAGCGCGACTCCCGATATGGTTCCGGAACCTTCGTCCGCGCCTTTCAACACATGCGACACTCGTCGCACATACTGTTTCACGTCATGTTTCACGGAAGTCGTTCCTTTCTTGCCGCGCATTGGAAGCCTTTCAAAAACCGTTACGGACAGCACGCTGTCATGAACATCGCAATCAGAAATACCGAGTTGCCTTGCCCACGACGCTGGCGGGCAGCACGCCGGTCGGATCCGCCGCAACCGGGCAACGCACCACAACGGTGACGCTGTTCGCATTGGCGGCGAACGACACCGTGGAACCGCCACCGGCAATGGTTTGCGCCGCGGCGCGGGCTTTCGCTTCGCCGCCGGCGTCAATCGCCATGGCCCTCGCACCGGCGGCCGCAGCGTCCTGACAGTTCATGGACACTATGGAGGCACGCCCCAAACACAGCACCAGAATCGCCACCGCGGCCACGCAGGGAAGCACCACCGCGAATTCGGCGGTGACGGTCCGCAATCGGCGTCACGGGCATGGCGTCTCCACCATCGCGCAAGCATGGTTACCCCACGCTCAACGCTTTCTTGATGAGGCCGGTCAGCAGCGTTTTCACGACATCCGATTTCACGATGGCGATCAGAACCGCGGCGAATGCCGTGGCCGCCACCAGCACCACCGCGTATTCGGCGGTGACCGCGCCCTTCTCCGGCTCGGCGGTCAGCAGGCGCATGCGCGCGTCCAATAGGCAGACCGCCTTATTGGCACGTTCCTTGGCCGCACATAACTTCTGGCCGACGCGACCCATCAGACCCGGCGAACCATCGACATTGATTGACATTGCGTCGTTCATGACGCTCCTTTCATTCGGCTAATCCCGGCCGATTGACCGGGTACGCTCAGTGTCAGGTATTGGCATCGGCGATGGCATGGTTTTCGTGGGTTGTGGTCGAAGAACGTGGGTTATCCACACCCTCGGCGTGTCATCCACACTTATCCACAAGCGATTAGGGCATGACGGAACGGACCGCGCATCATCCGTCATTCCGACCGCGGTCCGATTCGAGCAAATTTGAGCCAATTCGCACCAACCCGCACTACCCCATGGCGAATCGGCCGCTACAGAAACGACATCACCGCCGGAATCACGCCAATGGCGACAAAGGCCGGCAGCATGCACAGGCCGGTCGGTAGCAACAACCGAATCGACAGTTTCGCCGCCGACTGTTCAATCCGCGACCGTTCATCCCAATCCAGCTGCTCGATTGCGGTTGCCAACCGATTCACTGGCGAGGAGCCGCTCGACCATGATGAGGAGAATGCGTCACGGACCACGGCGCAATCATCATCGTCAGGCCATGCCTCATTCCATGGCATGCCACTATTCAGCCGTTCTCCAGCCGAGCGCAATCCACCGCCGAACTCGCCTTCCACAATGTTTCCGACCGCAATCAGCGCGCGTGGAATGGACGCTCCTTGACGTATCGCCACGCTCAACATTTCCAATATCAAGGGCAATGGCAGATCGCATGACCGCACAGCGCCAGAATCGGGCGGATTTCTGGCCGGCGACCATTCATACAGCCATGTCGCGCCAGCGGCGCCCACCGCTGCCAGCATCGGCCATGCCAAGCTCATCGCACATGCTCCTGCCGCATCAGCCTGCGAATCCAATACCAGCCGACGGCATAACAGCAGCCGGCGAAGCCGAGGCACATCCATCCTTTCACGTCTCCACAAGGAATCGCAAGGGATGGGCTCCCATGCATTCCCCTAGCATCACCGTCAGCAACGGCAATGCCATCAGCAGCTTCACCGTGCCTGCGGCATGGCAAAAGCGTTGGCACGCAAGTCGTCGAGCAGCCGTCGCCGCTTCAACGACGCCGCGACGGCCTCCAGGCATCGGCTCATCTCGCAGCCCAACTGCAGACTCAACGTGCAGGCCGCATGAAGTTCCGCACCAAACTGATCCACATGCTTGTGTTGTTTCTGAAGCGAGCAGCGGCTTCGTACGGCCATGTCAATACGGAAACGGGTCAGTTCAGGCACTGCGAAAGGAGCGCCCTGTAATTCCTCGAACGCTTGGACCAAGGTGGCTCCGCTGCGTACGGACGCCCGCAGCGCGGCCACGCATGCGGCAGCGCCGATGGTCGGCATCCGTGGCGATGCATCCCGGTTTTCCCCATCGTTCCGGACTGTTCTGCCATGCCCGTCGGATTCATCGTCGCAGGTCCCATCTCCATCGGCTCCGCCGCTATCGTCAGCCGAACGAAGCCCGAAGCGAACCAGCACACGCTGTAATCGCCGCAATCCCGCCCATTCCGCGTTCCGGTTCAGCCACAGCCAGACGGCCATCGACGCCAGCCATGCGGCGCAATATTCCCAACCACACGCATCACGCATCATGCGCTCCATCGGCTCATGAATCCATCCCACGTGCCGGCACGGACCGTACGGCCATCCCAGGCGGCCAGCAGACGCCCATGCAATCGCCCTTCCACCGCTTCCAATCTGCCGACCTGCGCAATGCGCCGTCTGCCGGCGATACGTTCCACATGAAGCACCACGTCGAACGCATCCTCGGCGAGCGCCGCCGTGCGCGTGGCTCCAATCCGGCCAGCAAACCCAATGAGACCAATCGCGCCGGAACCGCCTCCACTTGATTGGCGTGCAATGTGGTCATGCCGCCTCGATGCCCGGAATTCAAGGCTCTGAGCAGATCCACGACTTCACCGCCACGGCATTCGCCGACCACCACGCGGTCCGGTCTCATGCGCAGCGTCGCGCAGATCAGTTCGGAAAGGCCTATGCCGCCGGCACCTTCCGTGTTGGCTTCGCGTGTGACCAGAGACACGTGGTTGGCATGTTGGATCATGCCCAATTCGCGCACTTCCTCGACGGTGACGATGCGCTCGTTCGGCGGGCATCGCATCAGCATGGCTTTGAGCATTGTGGTTTTGCCGGCACCGGTGCCGCCTGTCACCAGCACGCTTGCCTTGCGGGACACCAGTCCGGCCAGCAGGGGCAGCCATTCGGCTGGAAACATGCCGTTGCGCGCCAACGATTCCAGATTGGGCGAGACCGCATCGGGCAATCGTATGCTGATGGCCGCGCCTTGCGGCACCAGTGGTGCGATGACGGCGTGCACGCGCAGACCGTCCACGGTGGAGGCGTCGGCGATCGGGCAGGCGTCGTCAAGCCGTCGGCCAAGTTGCGAGCATAATCGCACTGCGAATTCACGAATCGACTGCGCTGACGGAAAGCATCTGCGCAGCAGACATACTTCCTGCATGCCTTGGCCGCAATCCGCCCAAACCGTGCCGTCGCAGGTCACCGCGATGTCCGTGACGCCCGGCTGCGAGGCGATGGCGCTAAGGGGTCCGAGTTCCATGCTTCACCCGCTTGCCTTCCAACGATTCCTGCAGTTCATCCGTGAGCGCGGCCAAGGCTTTGACGGTTTGGCGGTTCGGTCTGCGCAGGCCCAGGCCGTCCAACAGTTCACCGCATAGCTTGGCGTCCGGTTTGACAACCGCCGCGAGGGAATGGCCAAGATAGTTTTCCGTCTCTTCCAGCGTGGTCACGCCACGTCCACGCGCCACGCCGCGTGGTTCAACGCCGACGATATGGCCATGTTTCTGCCGTTCCGCCGTTCCACGCGATTTCATGGACACTTTGGCTCGGGCCAGTCCGAGCACCGTCATTTCAACCACGGTGATGTGTGTGGCCTGGGCCAGTTCCGGAACGTCATCGAGTCCACGCCATTGCCCGGCGTCCACGATCACCGCGTCCTTCACCTGCGCGAGCGCGCGGATGCATGCCTGGATCTCCCAGGATTGCGGGTTTTCGCTTCGCCAGGGATTGCAGGCCAGCAGCGGCACGCCATCCCACACGGGCAGTTCTCGCAGCAGCGCTTTGCCGTCCACTTTGCCGAGCGGGGCGCTGATGTCTCCGAAGCGTGAACCGTCTTCATCTTCCACACCGAGCAGCACGTCAAGACCGCCACCGTTGAGATCTGCGTCTACCAGCACGCTTTTGCATCCACGTTCCGTTAGTTCGCGGGCCAGCAGCGCCGCCAACGTGCTGGCACCGACTCCGGCGACGGCGGATCCGACCACCACGACGTGAGTGGAGCAGGTTCCGGTTGCGCTTCAACGGGTTTCATCCGTGTGGATGACGATTCCAACGGCGAACCCATGAAACCGCCCGCCACGGCAGGCCCGGCCCATCGTGCCGACGTTCGCGCGTCCACGGCGTTCTGCGGCGTATAGAACCGTTGCGGCGAGACCGTTTCCCGCCGAACGGTTTGCTGGGATCGAGTCGGCTGCCGCACTCTGGCCGCTGGCTGCGACCGGATTTTCGGCGAACACGTCACGCGTGCGTCACGGCCTCCGTATGACGGCAATGGGACCGGAGGGACCTGTAATGAAGAAATTGCATCGCTCATACCGCCGATTGAAAAACGAAACCACACATGGGTTCAAGCCGAAACGGCACCTGTGGTCGGAGAATGTGGGTTATCCACACCCTCGGCGTGTCATCCACACTTATCCACCGCAACGCGATTCGGCACATCGCAAGACATTACGCAACGCAGCACGGCGCAACGCAACAAAAAGGAAGACCCGCCGAAGCGGGCCTTCCTGCAAGAATCTTCGGAGCAGAATCGCTGCACAACAACATCGTCGTAACGGTAAGTCTATCCAATGCCCGTTCAACGTAACAACCTATCTCGGTCATACACACCTTGTGGGGCTCTGCTCTTCAGTTGTTCTTGTACTTCGTAATTATGCTCGCCATTGCGGCAAGTGCAAACCGAAACGGGACGATGTTCCGTATTTATCGCAACTGTTGCTTTCCGATCGCAAGAATCGCAAAAATGCTCCATGCTGTGCGAATCGCAACGCTTGCCTGTTCATTCACGTTCATTTGCCCCGAAAAAACGGCGTGTCGGAAGCATATTTCACCAACTCGGCGAACGAATGTTAACTCCTGCTTAATTTTCCTGAGTTCTGCAAGACATTCCAAGCACTTGAGGATAAAGTAGATAACTATGGCACAGATTTTTGACGCACCCTCAAAGGCGATCCTGCGCAGCCAGATAGCTGAGCATATCGCTGAGACCGATAAGAACGATAAGCGCGAGCTTCAGGCAGGCGAGGAACCGCTGCCGAACGACCGTTTCTTCGACCGTGAGCTGAGCTGGCTGAAGTTCAACAAGCGCGTCCTCGAGCTTGCCCAGGATGAGGACCTGCCGGTCATCGAACGCGCGAGCTTCGCCGCGATCTTCGCGAACAACCTCGACGAGTTCTTCATGGTCCGCGTGGCCGGCCTGAAACGCCGCATCGACACCGGCATCGCCGTGACGGCCGCTTCCGGACTGAGCCCGAGGCAGCAGCTGCGCGCTATCAGCGAGCAGGCCCACCGCCTGCAGGACGAGCACGCGCACTACATCATCGATCACATCCTCCCCGACCTGGCGAAGGAACAGATCGTGCTGCTGAGCTGGGACAAGCTCACCGCGGCCGAGCAGGAGCGCCTGTCGCGCTACTACCGTCAGCAGGTGTTCCCTGTCCTGACGCCGCTTGCCGTGGATCCGGCCCACCCGTTCCCGTACATTTCCGGCGGTTCCCTCAACCTCGCCGTGCTGGTGGAGAATCCGGCATCCGGCAAGTCGCACTTCGCCCGCGTGAAGGTTCCTGGCAACCTGAACCGACTCGTGCCGGTCGACGATCTGACCGAAGACGAGAGCACCAACGTGCGCTATGGCTTCATCACCATGGAGAACCTGATCATCGCCCACCTGGAATCCCTGTTCCCGGGCATGATCATCAAGGAGGCCCGCTCCTTCCGCGTCACCCGTAACGAGGACATCGACGTGGAAGAGGATGATGCCGAGAACCTGCTCAACGCCATGGAGAAGGAACTGCTGCGCCGTCGTTTCGGACCGCCGATCCGTTTGGAGATCTCCGACGAGACCAGCCCGTTCCTGTCCCAGCTGCTCGCCGACCAGCTGCGCGTGAGCGCCGACGAGGTCTACCGCCTGCCGGCGCCGCTTGACGCGACCGTGCTGTTCGAGCTCGGCAGCATCGACCGTCCGGATCTCAAGTACCGTCCGTTCATTCCGACCACCAATCGTCAGATCGCCGAAGTCGAATCGTCCCGTGCGCAGGACATTTTCGCCGCCATCCGCGAGCGCGACATCCTGCTGCACCACCCGTACGATTCCTTCTCGACGTCCGTGCAGGCGTTCCTGGCGCAGGCCGCGGCCGATCCGAAGGTGCTGGCCATCAAGCAGACGCTGTACCGTACGTCCAGCAATTCGCCGATCATCGACGCGCTGATCGACGCCGCGCATGCCGGCAAGCAGGTGCTGGCGCTGGTCGAGATCAAGGCGCGTTTCGACGAGGACGCTAACATCGCGTGGGCACGCAAGCTGGAACGCGCGGGCGTGCACGTGGTGTACGGCATCGTCGGCCTGAGACCCACTGCAAGCTGAGCCTTGTGGTGCGTCAGGAAGCCGACGGCCTGCGCCGCTACTGCCACGTGGGCACCGGCAACTACAATCCGAAGACCGCCCGCATCTACACCGACCTGGGCCTGCTGACCTGCGATCCGGTGGTCGGCCAGGATATGACCCGCCTGTTCAACCAGCTGTCCGGCTACGCGCCGAAGTCGAGCTTCCACCGTCTGCTGGTGGCGCCGCGCACCGTGCGTTCCGGCTTGATTCAGCGCATCCGCCGCGAGGAGGACGCCGCACGCGCCGGCAAGGAAGCGTGGATCAAGATCAAGGTCAATTCCATCGTCGACGAGAAGACCATCGACGCGCTGTACCGTGCAAGCCAGGCCGGCGTGAAGATCGACATCGTGGAACGTGGCATCTGCGCGCTCAAGCCGGGCGTTCCGGGGCTTTCCGAGAACATCCGCGTGCGTTCGATCCTGGGCCGTTTCCTTGAGCACAGCCGTATTTACGCGTTCGCCAACTCCGATGGCCCGCAGATCGGCGAAGGCCCTGCGGCCGGTCCGGAAGTGTGGATTGGTTCCGCCGATCTGATGCACCGCAACCTCGACCGTCGCGTCGAGGCGCTGGTCCGCATCGTGGCTCCGGAGCAGATCGACGAGCTCATCAAGTACGTCGATCTGCAGATGGCCGATTCCACCGCGTCTTGGCATATGCAGGCCGATGGCACCTATGTGCGCCATTGCAAGGATGAGGAAGGTCGACCGCTGGTCGACAGCCAGGAATACCTCATCAAGAAACACACGCGTCGACCGGTAAGGCACTGATCGATCGAGGCGAATGGCCGGTTCCGCACCTTGCGGGCCCGGCCATTTTCTGTATGTTCGGACGTCACGCGCCGCCGCCAGCCCGGCCCAGCCTAGAATAGGACAATATGAGCGAAAAGATGAGACGCATCGTGGAAGCCGCCGGCGGATCGTATGGCGATGGAAGGCGGGCAGCGATATCGCGAACGATCCTGCGATCGCCAGTAGCAAATCTGCGCAGGAACAGCTCGACAGCATTGAAGTATGTATCGTGCACCGTCCGAAGTATGACGATTGGAGCTGGCCGAAAGGCAAGCTCGAGCAGAACGAGACGCATCGGCATGCGGCGGTGCGTGAAATCGGCGAAGAGACGGGGTCGCCGGTCAAACTCGGACCGTATCTGTGCGAAGTCGAATACCCGTTGTCCGAAGAGGGCAAGAAGACCCGGCATTCGCACGATTGCACGGCCGACACCAAGCACACGTTGTATTGGATGGCGCAGCGATTTCCGCCGACGATGCCGAACATCTGCTGGACGCGTTCGGCCCGGTGCACCGCGCGGACGTGGGCGAGATCAACGATATCGTCTGGGTTTCCGTGCGTGAGGCGCGCAAAATACTGTCTCATTCGACCGATAAGGACACGTTGGCAGTGTTCGTGGACCGCGTGCAGGAGGGTGGCGCGACCGCGCAGAATCTGCTGATTGTACGCCATGCGAAGGCTGAATCGCGCAAGTCGTGGAAGGGCACCGACGCGAACCGTCCGATCACGCCGAAAGGCGCGGCGATGGCGTTTGCCCTCAACCGCGAGCTCGCCTGTTTCAACCCGACGCGACTGGCCACCTCGCCGTGGCTGCGCTGCCAGGAGACGTTGCAGGTGCTGAGCTGGCAGACCGAACGGCCGATGGAACACATCAACGCGTTGACGGAGGACGCGTTCGCCGAGCATCCGGCGGCCTCATGGCTGGCGTTCCGCGAGCAGATCACGCAGACGCTCAACAGCCGCGAAACCACGGCCATCTGCATGCACCGGCCGGTCATCGGCGGCATGTACGACCATTTGCGCGGCCTGTGCGCGCGTAAGCAGCTTGCCAAGCAGCTCATCGCAAAATCGCCATACATGCCTACCGGCACCGCCATGTCGCTGTTCATCATCGACACACCGCAAGGCCCCAGCATCATCGACATTCAGAAGGTCTCCCCCCATTGTCTACTAACATGCACTACGGTTCCGGTTCAGTCGTTCCCAGCCGTTCCGCCGGTTTCACGAACACCGGTTCGCCGCGTCCGGCACGCCCCAGCCAGCTCGACCAGATGATGGCCGACAATATCGCCGGCGGCGCCGATCCGGCGGAAATCAACGAAATGTGCCATGCGTCGGCCGCGGCGCTGCTTGACCGCGTGCACCACACGCAGGACGCCGAACTGGTGGAACGTGTGCTGACGCTGGTGGACCGCGAAGGCGTGGACGTGATCGCCGAATTGTGGAGCCATGCCGACCCCGACTCGCTGCCGGGCATTCTGTGGCGACTGTATCTGCTGCGTACGTGGATGCGGAAGAACCGCGAATCGATCGCGCGACTGTGGCGCGTCGGCGAGCCCGTCGCCACCACCGCTTCCGCGATTGCCGGCGTGGACCAGGCACCGACGGAAGACGACATCGCACGTACCGCCGATTCGATTTTGGCCGGCGCGTTTACAGGCGATTTCGCCGTGGCACTTGAGCGGGCCGCCGCCTTCACCGACGTGGTTGCGTTGGGATTGCGTATCGAAGCGCGCAAACTGGCTTCGCTGGGCGGTTCCAGCGAGGCCGGATCATCTGATGTTTCCGACGGTTCCGCTGCGTCTGCTGCGGCCGGCAGCCACCCGTCGGCCGTTGAGAAGCGGGCGCGCGCGAAGGCTGCGAAACTGATGCACACAGCCGGCAACCTGTTCGCCACGGCCAAGGATTTCCGCCACGGGGCGAATCTGTGGCGGCGCGGACGATTGGAATAGGCCGTTCCACTGTCGTTTTCCACTACTGCTTTCCACCGCCGCTTTCCGTAATTTTCCCCCGTTTCATACCCCACGCGACACGGCGCTGCGAAGCGTCGAGCGCGACTGTACAATAGGAATTCGCGCCGGGCCATGCATAGCCCCGGGCTCCATTTTTTGCCGCTGCGAGCGGCCTTTGCGCCGACAGGCGCTTTCGTGGTTCGGCGCTTTTCTCCTCTTTTGATGTTTTCCTGATTTTTCTCTGGCTTTCTTGCGATTTTCGATTGCCATCCAATCGGCGCTCATCTGGGTTTCATTTGACCGACCTACCGGCACGTTGCCGAACAGCCGATACATGGACTACGCTTAGAAACCATGGATATTCATGTTTTGAACCACCCGCTGGTGGACCACAAGCTCACCGTTCTTCGCGACAAGAACACTCCGTCCTCCACGTTCCGCGAGCTCGTTTCCGAACTCGTGATGCTCGAGCCTACGAAGCCACCCGCGACATCGAAGTCGTGGACAAGCCCATCGAAACCCCGGTGGCTCCGATGATCGGCAAGCACATCGCCGCCCCGGCTCCGATTATCGTGCCGGTGCTGCGCGCAGGTCTGGGCATGCTCGACGGCATGACCAAGATGATTCCGTCCGCTGAAGTCGGTTTCCTCGGCATGAAGCGCGACGAGGAGAACCCGACCCAGCAGATCACGTACGCGAACCGTCTGCCGGAGGATCTCACCGGCCGTCAGTGCTTCCTGATCGACCCGATGCTCGCCACCGGCGGCACGCTCGTTGCGGCCACCCACTATCTGGCCGAGCGCGGTGCGAAGGACATCACCGCAGTGTGCATTCTGGGCGCTCCGGAAGGTCTGAAGTTCGTTGAGGAAAACCTCGACCCGTCCATCAAGTTCAAGCTGGTGCTGTGCGCCGTCGATGAGAAGCTCAACGACAAGTGCTACATCGTGCCGGGCTTGGGCGACGCCGGCGACCGTCTGTACGGCGTGATCGACTGAGCTGCCAATCGGAATAAATCAATCGAATAAAAATTCGGCCTGCTACCGCACCAATCATGCGATGGCAGGCCGAAACCATATAAAACCGGCTGTCGCCTGTCGATCATAGTCCGTCGACTAGCGCCCGGCCGCTGTCGCTCGCCGGGCAACTATCAGTCGGCTACTGTTCGTCGGGCACGAACGCTTCGAAGATGTGGCGGTCGAACTGGTCGCAGCACTGCGCGAATTCGTCGCGGCTGCGCACGGTCCACGACACCGGCACCGCACCCATGAACCGGGCCAGCTTCACCTGCGGGCTGTTGCCGCCCTTCCAATCGTAGGCGACGAAATCAGGACGGGAAATCCAGTCGAACAACAGCGCGCCGGCCGCGTATTCCTTGCCGAGCGCCACCGGATCGGTGGGCTTGTCCTCGCCGTACGGCCACCAAGACAGCTGGCCGCGGCACACTTCCGGACGGTTCTCCTTGTACCAGTTCACGGCGGCCGGGTTGAACGATTCGATTACGTACTTGCCGGAGTATGCCTGCAGCAGTGCGTCGCCCTTCTCCATAAGCTCCACGTCGCGCGGATCCCACTTGGAGTTGTCATCGAACTTATATTCCACAATCAGCGGCACACGACCAGCCACCACTTTGATCACGTCGGCGAATAGCGGCACATGCTGATAGTAGCTTTCCGGCGCGTGTCCGGCGTGGTGACCAGCGGCGGTTCCTCCAATGCCAACGGCAACGGCGCGGCCTTGCATGCGCCCGGAGCGTCGGTCGGGAACAGCGGAATACGAGCAGCTCGTCATACGTGAGATCGGCGATACGGCGCGGATCTCCGGCAACACGCATCAGGTCGCCGTCATGCACCACCACGACCTCGCCATCGCGCGTCATCTGCAGGTCCAGTTCGATACCGTACCCGGCTTCACAGGCGGCTGCGAACGCGGCAAGCGAGTTTTCAGGGGCAATCACGCCGGGTGTATCAGGGCTGCCGTACCCGGCTTTCATGGCCATGCGGCGGGCGAGCGCCACGTATTCGCCGCTTTCGTTGGCGTATTGCGCGGTCAGGCCGGAACCGGCGTCATGCAGACCGCGGTGCGCGTACCACACGTCCGGAACGGCCGGCACATAGTTGCGCCGCTTGTCGGAGAAGGAACGCGGGGCGATCGCCCACACCGCGGCTCCCGCCGCCACCGCGCCGCCGAGCAGCGCTTTCTTGAGAAACGACTTTGACATGGGCATCCTCCCTTGCGATTGACCCTGCTCACCGCATTTGCGCGCGCAATGAGCCACTTGTTACGAGCGTAGCCCAGTTTGCCGGTTTTCGCTCACGATTTCACCGATTATTCAGTTTCGTCGTTGCATATGGCGATTCCCACGCTCTAACGGCACCCACGTCGGCCTCGAAAGGCTTTCGCGGGACAAAATATGGAAGGGCGATTGCCGAGTCGGTAAGACTGGCTAATCGCCTTTTATTAGCGGACTGAGACGGTGAGGCTATGCGGCCAATCGGCGGCGTGATGCGGGGTGCGGGCCGCTGCGTTGCGGCGTTGGCTGGAGCGTTGGCGGAGCCCGTTTCGCCGTCCTTGGTAAGCGATGGCGATTCGAAACCGCCGTTGGTCACGAGGTTGCCGCCGTCGCCGCCTTCCGCGGCAACGGACACGTCGTCCACGAGATTGCCGTATGCGAGGTTGCCGTTGAGCGTGTTGTAGGCGCCAGCGCGAATACGGTGTCGTCGCCGTCCGCCGCGAATTCTCCTTCGTATTCGTTCCATCCGTTGCGCGTGTACTGGTTGAAGACGCTGCTGACGAATGTGATCGTCCAGGTGATGGGGAAATGCTCGGTGTCGGAGCAGTCATTGCCGGCGCGGTACCAGTGGCTCTGGTAGCCGTTGACCGTTCCGTTGCCCAAGGTGGCGGAGCAGAGCTTGAACGCGCCTTCGCCGCTGTCGGGGAAGGTCCAGCCGGGGCTGTCCCAACCGTTGCCGAACATCCACTCGAACATGTTGTGGAACAGGTCGGTGCCGCTACCCCATGAGAACGATGGCGGTTCGGCGCCATGCGTGTCCGCGGTGATGACCGCGAGTGTATCGAAACCGCTCTTCGAACCGGACGGACGCGCCCTGTGCTTCAGGGACCATCGGTATTTCGCGCCTTGTGTGGTGGCGAGCCGCTGGTAGATCGAATAGTTGCCGTTCGACGTGGCCGGCTTGCCGAATTGGCTGCCTTCGGCCGCGGCCACTTTCTCGCCGGTGCGCATGCGCAGGGAGTCATTGTCTCCGTTGCCGTTTTTGAAGACACTGCCGATTTCGATGCTGCCTGAAGTCGTGGTGGATTTCCAATACGGAACATCGCTGGTTTCACGGTACTGGTACACGTCCGGCTGTTCGAAACTGCCGTTCTGCAGGCTGTTTTCGGCGGAGACGGTGGCAACGTCGGAAGCGGCGGAAACCTCCGTCCCTTCGGCGGAATCCACTCCGACAAGGGGAATAAGGGGGATACCAAATCCAAGAATCAGGGCACAGGCGATCACGAGCGCGAGCACGCTCCGCTGGGATTTCCCGGCCTGCATGTCCTCTCCTCCATGGGAACCGGGTGGTGATGTCATCGTCGACATTGAGCATTATGCCACCAAAACAGTACCCCGTCAATGGGTCCATATTAGGGGGAGTGAAATCATTGACAACTTGTCTGATTATTCAGCAAAAAGCCGTGTCCTATCGAATAATCCGGGAACGCAAATGCAATCGCAAACGCAGATATGAACGCAATCACCAACACGAATGCGAGCGCGCCGCAACACAAGCCACCCGCAACGCAAGACGCCCGGCTACCGCTTCTTCGAATCGCGTCCTTTGAAGTAGATGTCGAACACGATCCAGACGGACAGGATGAACGCGATCACGTAGCCAAGGAAACCGACAATCGGAATGCCGAAAATCACCGGCTTGATGCCCGCGTAATACACAATCGACGAGCCGATGAACAGGCCGACCACGATCAGCGCCATCGTCAGCTTGTTCACCCATGTTGGCCAGCAGGTGGATCGGCTCCTGGGAGCCGACCATCTCCATGTTCACGCGCAACTGTCCGCGTGTGAGCATGCGGGAGGCCACTTTCATCTCGTTGGCGGCGGCCAGCAGGCTATGCAGCGCCTGATGGCTTTCGAGAGCCAGCGATTTCGTCTCGTCCTTGACGAAATCCTTCTTCGACGTGCTCGACGCGATGTGGTCGGAGATGATCTGGATCATGTTCACGTCGGGAATGAATTCGTCGAGCAAACCTTCCAAGGTGACCAGCGCGCGTCCGACCGTGGTGACGGTGCTCGGCACCTCGATGCCGTGGCGTTGCGCCATCTGCGTCAGGGCCGTCAGCATGGCGGCGATGTCCAGTTCGGCCAGATCCACTGTGCCGAATTCCTTGACGATCACGTCCAGATCGGCCAGCAATGCCGGATAATCCTCCGGATCGGCCTCAGCTCCGGCGAAACGCAGCAGACCGTCGGCAAGCTTGGGGGAATCCTGCTCGGCCACGGCGAAGATCATGTCCTTCAGCACGGAACGGGTTTGGCGTTGAGCCGGCCAGTCATGCCCAGGTCGAGCAGCACGATCTGCCCACCGCGCACCATGATGTTGCCGGGGTGCGGGTCCGCGTGGAAGAAGCCTTCGTCGAGTACCTGCGTGGCGTAGTTGTCCACGAGTTTGGTGCCGATTTCCTTCAGGTCGTAGCCGGCTGCAAGCAGCTCGTCCGGATGGGAGACGGAGATGCCTTCCACGTAGTCCATGACCACCACGTGTTCGGTGCATAGTTCCGGGTACGGCTTCGGGCAGTCCATGTATTTGTAGCGTTCGCAGAATCGTTTGAATTCCGCCAGATTGCGCGTTTCGATGAGGAAGTCGGTTTCCGATTCGAAGGTGTCCCACAGTTCCTCGACCACGCCGGACAGGTCCACCACCTGCGCGCTGCGCATGGTTTTGGTGGCGATTCCCGCGATGGTGCGCATGATGGACACGTCCTGCGCCATGGTTTCGCGCACGCCCGGACGTTGCACTTTGATGGCCACGTCCTCGCCGGTGAGCAGTTTCGCACGATGCACCTGCGCAAGGCTGGCCGAGCCGAGCGGGGTGGGGTCGATATGGTCGAAGATCTCGTCCACGGGCCGGCCGTATTCGTCCTCAAGCACCTGCAGCACCGTGCTGTATGGCATGGGGTCGGCGTCGGCGCGCAGTTTGGACAGTTCGTCGCAGAACGATTGCGGCAGGATTTCGGAGCGCATGGACAGGATCTGTCCGACCTTGACGAACGTGGGGCCGAGCGCTTCGAGCATGAGACGCATTTTGACGGGCGTGAGTCCGTGAACCACGTCGAATTTGTTGGCGATCTGCGCGATCTGCGCAAGACGCCGGAGTTTGCCGCGGCGGGTCAGATGGTAGCGCGCGGAGAACGTGTCTTTGCGCGCTCCGAAGATGCCGATGGTTTCGGACGATTGTGCGTTGGCACCGGCCGCTTTGCCGGTATCGTCCGTTTCGCCGGCATCGTCCGCGGATTCGTGGGCAAGCTCATCCGTCAGTCCGTTTGCTTGGGAGGCGGCGTCCGGCGAAGGGTCGGCCGTGGGGTTGATGACCGCGTTGACCCTGTCGGACAGCGTGACGGGCTCCACGCTTTCGGGGCGTGCCGCGTCCGGCTTGTCGGATGGGTGTTTCAAAGACATGTCACTGCTCGCAAACGGTTGGGAAATCGGCTGGAAAGCCCGCGATGCCAGACGAACGTTTCGCCGGCGTCGCGCGGGCATAGCAAATCGCCGTCCGGGCGCTCACATGCGCGGCAGACGGCGATACGAAAGACTGGAGCTACTCGGCCTTGTCTTCGGTTTCGGCCGGGGCTGCATCCTTGGCCTCAGGGGCTTCCTTAGCCTCTTCGACCTTGTGCTTGAGTTCGGCGTTGAGGGCCTTGCCCTGCTCGACGGTCAGCTCGCCCTTCTTGACGAGGTCGTCGACGATTTCCTGGCTCTTCTCAACAGTGGTCGCCAAGCACCGACGCCGGCGAGAAAGACCTTGCGCAGGCCGTCACCAAAATTAAAATCAGCCATGATGTCCTCCTTTAGGTGATGGTGGTACCACTCTATCGCATTTTCTTCACATCTGCGCCGAGCGAAACCGGTCAATCGCATAAAAAGTGGCGGATATCCGACGTCAGCGCAGGCGGTGCGATTGCGGCGGAC
>ENA-OPYV01000060-OPYV01000060.1-human-gut-metagenome-genome-assembly--contig:-NODE-60-length-32091-cov-9.002253_pt1 | contig 32091 bp, 30 predicted proteins | sample MGYA00242474_ERZ504485 | MGnify/ENA primary metagenome ERZ504485 (study PRJEB26092, sample SAMD00036263) | human gut metagenome | host: Homo sapiens | study: EMG produced TPA metagenomics assembly of...
TCGTTGGCTATGGCCTCGCCGCCATCGGCCCTGGCATCGGTCTGGGCATCCTGATCGGCAAGACCATCGAAGGCACCGCTCGCCAGCCTGAGCTCGGCAGCCGTCTGCAGACCCTCATGTTCCTGGGCCTGGCATTCGTCGAGGTGCTGGCACTGCTCGGCTTCGTGCTCGCCTTCATCAAGTAAGACTTGATCCCCAAGGTAAACACCGAAGACGCAAACGAACGTGAAAGGAGGAAGACACTATGGTGACCGCAGCTAGCGAGATGGAACTGTTCCTTCCGAAAAGCTACGACATTTTCTGGTCGTTGGTCATTCTGATCATCGTCGCCGTGTTCTTCTACAAGTTCTTCCTGCCGAAGTTCCAGGCCGTGTTCGATGAGCGCGCAGCCAAGATCGAAGGCGGCATCGCCAAGGCCGAACAGGCCCAGAAGGATGCCGACGAAGCCAAGGCGAAGTACGATGCCCAGCTGAGCAACGCACGCGTCGAGGCTTCCAAGATCCGCGACGACGCTCGCGCGGAAGCATCGCACATCATCGCCGACGCACGTACCGTGCCGAGGCTGATGCGGCGCAGATCACCGCCACCGCCCAGCGTTCCATCGAATCCCAGCAGCAGCAGGCTCTGGTGAGCCTGAAGGGTGAGGTCGGCGTGCTGGCAACGGCACTGGCCGGCAAGATCCTGGGCAGCAAGCTGGAAAGCGACGACGTGCAGTCGACGATGATCGACCAGATGATCGCCGAACTGGACAGCGACAAGAAGTGATCGAAACCTTCAAGAAAGGGAGGTGACCAATGCGAGGAGAAGCATCGCGTATCGCAGACCGCGTTTCGCGTGACTCGCTGGCCCCCAAGCTGCGTGACAGCGGCGAGGACGCATGGCGTATCGGGAACGAACTGTTCACGATCACCAATGTGCTCGACCACAACATCCAGCTTGAACGCGCCCTCACCGACCCGTCGCGCCCAGTCGAAGACAAGGTTGCGGTAGTCAAGACCCTCATTGGAGATGATGCCCATCCGTTGACGGTGGAAATCATGTCCGATCTGGTGGCCCGCCGCTGGAGCCGCGTATCCGACATCGCCAACGCCGCCGAGGATTTCGGTGTGGATGGCATGATGCACTATGCGGACCATACGAATGCTACTCTGCAGGTCTCCATCGAGCTTGCCCAGCTGCATTCGGCACTGCTCAACCTTCCGGTCGTACGCAGCAAGCTGTATGACGCAACCGTCCCCGCCGAAGCCCGTATCAAGCTGCTGTACAGCCTGATCGGCAATGCCGACTTCAATGTGGTGACCAAGCGTCTGGCCGAGCATGCGACCTGCAATCTGCGCAATCGCCGCTATCTGCAGACCATTCAGTGGCTGATTAACAAGTTCTCCCGTCATATGGGCGAATCGATGGTCACCGTCACCACGCAACGCCACTGAGCAAGGAGCAGGTCAAGAAGCTCGTCGCCATCTATTCGGCGAAGACCGGCCATCCGGTGCACATCAACTCGGTGGTCGATCCGACCGTCCTGGGTGGTATGCGCATCCAGGTGGGCGACGAGGTCACCGACAACACGGTGGTCGCACAGCTGCAACATCTTCAGCGCACGGTGAAGGCGACCGCCTGACGGCACGCCACACGGTGAACAAGCCTGAAACAAGACTTGACTGAATTTAAAAACAACAATAAGGAGTGATCATGGCAGAACTTACCATTGATCCCACCACGATACGCAAGGCGCTCGATGAGTTCGTCGAGTCGTACAAGCCGTCGGACACTCCGACCCAGGAAGTCGGTTATGTCGCGACCGCTGGCGACGGCATTGCGCACGTGACGGGACTGCCTGGTTGCATGGCCAATGAGCTGCTGACCTTCGAAGACGGCACGCTTGGCCTGGCGTTCAACCTTGACGCCCGCGAGATCGGCGTGGTTATCCTCGGCGATTTCACCGGTATCGAGGAAGGCCAGGAAGTGCGTCGTACCGGCGAAGTGCTCTCCGTGCCCGTCGGCGACGGCTACCTTGGCCGCGTCGTGGACCCGCTAGGCAACCCGATTGACGGTCTTGGTGAAATCAAGACCGAAGGCCGTCGTATTCTCGAGGCCCAGGCACCTGACGTTATGCATCGTCATCCGGTTGACGAGCCTCTGTCCACCGGCCTGAAGGCCATCGACGCAATGACGCCGATCGGCCGTGGCCAGCGTCAGCTCATCATCGGCGACCGTCAGACCGGTAAGACCGCTATCGCAATCGATGCGATCATCAACCAGAAGCGCAACTGGGAATCCGGAGACCCGAAGAAGCAGGTCCGCTGCATCTACGTGGCCGTCGGCCAGAAGGGCTCCACCATCGCATCGGTGAAGCAGTCCCTGGAAGAGGCCGGCGCCATGGAGTACACGACCATTGTGGCTTCCCCGGCTTCCGATTCCGCAGGCTTCAAGTACATCGCACCGTACACCGGTTCCGCCATCGGACAGCACTGGATGTACAACGGCAAGCACGTGCTCATCGTCTTCGACGATCTGTCGAAGCAGGCCGAGGCTTACCGCTCGATTTCCCTGCTGCTGCGTCGTCCGCCGGGGCGTGAGGCTTACCCGGGCGATGTGTTCTACCTGCACTCCCGTCTGCTCGAACGTTGCGCCAAGGTTTCCGATGACCTCGGCGGCGGCTCGATGACCGGCCTGCCGATCGTCGAGACCAAGGCGAACGATGTGTCCGCCTACATTCCGACCAACGTGATTTCCATCACCGATGGCCAGATCTTCCTGCAGTCCGACCTGTTCAACGCGAACCAGCGTCCTGCTGTGGACGTCGGCATCTCCGTGTCCCGAGTCGGTGGCGCTGCCCAGACGAAGGCCTTGAAGAAGGTCTCCGGCACGCTGAAGATCTCGCTGGCGCAGTACCGTTCGCTGGAATCCTTCGCCATGTTCGCTTCCGATCTGGATGCGGCTTCGAAGGCTCAGCTGAACCGTGGTGCCCACCTGACCGAGCTCCTGAAGCAGCCGCAGTTCTCCCCGTATTCGATGGAACAGGAAGTCGTGTCCGTGTGGGCCGGCACCCATGGCAAGATGGATGACCTGCCAATCAGCGACGTGTTGCCGTTCGAAAAGGGCATGCTGGATTATCTGGATCACAACACCGATATCCTCAAGACCATTCGCGAGACCGAAGACTTCACCGCCGACACCGAGGCTGCCCTCGACAAGGCCGTGGAAGCGTTCCGTGAGACCTTCGTGACCAGCGCGGGCAAGCCGCTGGTCGAGAAGAAGCCTGACGAGAAGCACACCACTCCGGTCGAGCAGGAAAAGATCGTCGCAGGAGAGAAGTGATTCATGGGCTCGCAACTCGCATTGAAATCTAGGATCGCCTCCACCGCGTCGCTGGAGAAAATCTTCAACGCGCAGGAGATGATCGCGTCTTCGCACATCGCCAAGGCACGTGACGTGGCCTTGAACGCGAAGCCGTATACCGATGCGATTTTCGACGCCGTGCAAGCGCTGGTGGCCCATACCCATATCGACCATCCGATCGTGAAAAAGAACGAGGACAACCCTCGCGTGGCTGTCCTCGCTCTCACCTCGGATCGTGGTATGGCAGGTCCGTACACCTCCTCGATCATCCGCGAAACGGAATCGCTGTTGGCCCGACTCGACGAGAAGGGCAAGCAGCCGGAACTGTATGTGTATGGTCGTCGCGGTGTGACGTATTACAAGTACCGCAACCGTCCGGTTGCCGGCACTTGGGAAGGCGATACCGACCAGCCCGGCGTGGAAGTCGCAGAGTCCATCTCGAAGGCACTGTTGGACGCTTATATGAAGCCGGCGGACCAAGGTGGAGTCTCCGAACTCTACATTGTGTTCACCGAGTTCGTGAATATGGTGGTTCAGAAGGTGCGTGTGCTGCGCATGCTACCCGTTGAGCTCGTGCTTCCGGAACAGCCGGAATCCGGTCCTGTGCCGGAATCCGATGCCGATGCTGCGACTCCTCTGTATGCGTTCGAGCCAAGCGTTGACGAAGTACTCGACGCGATTCTGCCGAAGTACATCCAGTCCCGTATCCATGAATGCCTGCTCACCGCAGCGGCATCCGAGACTGCAAGCCGACAGAACGCCATGCACACGGCTACAGACACGCTCGCAGCCTGATCGATGAACTGACTCGCAAGCTTAACGCTTCGCGTCAGGCATCGATTACCCAGGAACTTACCGAAATCATCGGCAGCGCTGATGCGCTGAACAAGAAGGAAGAGTAGGAACGCATATGGCTGAGAATCAGACCACAGCGGCTCCCGAGACGGCTGCAGAGCCGACCGCTGGACGCGTTACGCGTATCCAGGGTTCGGTTATCGACGTCGAATTCCCGGTGGGCCACCTGCCCGACATTTACAATGCACTTACCGTTGAACTGGCCAACACCGGTGTCCACGAAGAGGGCGAGACCACCAAGAAGATCACCCTTGAGGTTGAACAGCATCTTGGCGATTCCACCGTGCGTACCGTCGCTCTGAAGCCGACTGACGGCCTCGTGCGTGGCGCCACCGTGTATGACACCGGCGGCCCGATCTCCGTGCCGGTTGGCGATGTCACCAAGGGCCACGTATTCGACGTGTCCGGCAACATCCTCAACAAGAAGGCCGACGAGACCGTCACGGTCACCGAACGTTGGCCTATCCACCGCAACCCGCCGGCATTCGACCAGCTGGAGTCCAAGACCCAGATGTTCGAAACCGGTATCAAGGTCATCGATTTGCTGACCCCGTATGTGCAGGGTGGCAAGATCGGTCTGTTCGGTGGCGCAGGCGTCGGCAAGACCGTGCTGATTCAGGAAATGATTCAGCGTGTGGCCCAGAACCACGGCGGTGTGTCCGTGTTCGCAGGCGTCGGCGAACGTACCCGTGAGGGTAACGATCTGATCGGCGAAATGGACGAAGCTGGCGTACTTGAGAAGACCGCACTGGTCTTCGGCCAGATGGATGAGCAGCCGGGTACCCGTCTGCGCGTGCCGCTGACCGCACTGACCATGGCAGAGTACTTCCGTGACGTGCAGAATCAGGACGTGCTGCTGTTCATCGATAACATCTTCCGTTTCACCCAGGCTGGTTCCGAGGTGTCCACCCTGCTCGGCCGTATGCCGTCCGCAGTGGGCTACCAGCCGAACCTGGCCGATGAGATGGGCGCGCTGCAGGAGCGAATCACTTCGACCCGTGGACACTCCATCACCTCGCTGCAGGCCATCTACGTGCCGGCCGATGATTACACCGACCCGGCCCCTGCAACGACCTTCGCCCACCTGGATGCAACCACCGAGCTGTCTCGTGACATCGCTTCGAAGGGTATCTACCCGGCAGTCGACCCGCTGAGCTCCACTTCGCGAATCCTTGATCCGCGTTACGTGGGTCAGGCGCACTACGACTGTGCAAACCGCGTCAAGGCGATTCTGCAGCGTAACAAGGAGCTGCAGGACATCATCGCCCTGATCGGTATCGATGAGCTCGGCGAAGAAGATAAGACCACTGTGAACCGCGCCCGTAAGATCGAACAGTTCCTTGGTCAGAACTTCTACGTCGCCGAGAAGTTCACCGGCCGTCCGGGCTCCTACGTTCCGGCGGACGAGACTATCGAAGCATTCACCCGCATCTGCGACGGCGTGTATGACGACGTTCCGGAGCAGGCATTCTCCGGTATCGGCGGCATCGACGACCTCGAGAAGAAGTGGCACGACATGCAGAAGGAATACGGTGCGTGATGGCCGGATCGACTATGCAGGTGAACATCGTCGCCGCTGACCACCCTGTGTGGCACGGCACGGCGAAGTCCGTTACCATTCCCGCCTCCGAAGGCGGAATGGGCATCCTGCCCGACCACGAGCCTGTGCTGACCGTGATCAAGGAAGGAACCATCGTTGTGGTGGATCCTGAAGGCAATCGCCTCTCCTTCGAGGTGACTGACGGCTTCATCTCCTTCGATTCGAACAAGCTCACCGTCGCGGTCGAGCGTGGAACCAACGTGAAGCGCGCCGAATAAGCCGTTTCCGCTTGACGTAAGGTGGCCCGGTAATCGCAATATGTTTTTGTATTGCGATTACCGGGCCGCTTTTGTCTTTTACGTGGCTTTCCGCCGCCGCGAATACGTATGCCGTACGTACGGCGACGCGCATGGTAGGGTAGTGCCTCGTGCGAATTATTGTTGCTGACTGCTCTGCCGAATATTCCGGACGATTGAACGCCTCCCTGCCGCTCGCCAAGCGCGTGCTGCTCATCAAGGCGGACAACAGCCTGCTGATCTTCTCCGAACTCGGCTCATACAAGCCGCTCAACTGGATGTCCGCGCCATGCAGCATCAGGGACATCACCCCCGACCACGCCGATGACGACGTTGATACTGAAGTTCCGCAAAAGGTGATCCGCGCGTCGGCCGACAAATCGAACGACGTGCTGGAAGTGACGTTGCAGCACATCTATTCGGACGAATCGTACGACCTCGGCGAGGATCCGGGCCTCATCAAGGACGGCGTCGAAGACCATCTGCAGAAGTACCTGGCCGAACAGATCGAACGCATCGGCAAAGGCGCGAAGCTCGTGCGCCGCGAATACCCGACAGCCATCGGACCGGTCGACATCATGGCGATTGACGGCAACGGCGAGCACGTGGCCATCGAAATCAAGCGCAACGGCGGCATCGACGGCGTCGAACAGCTCACCCGCTACTGCGATCTGCTCAACCGCGACCCGCTGCTGGCCCCCGTGCACGGCATCTTCGCCGCGCAGACTATCACCCCGCAGGCCCGCGTGCTCGCGCAGGACCGCGGTTTCAAATGCCTGCTTTTGGATTACGAGGAGATGAAGGGCACTGAGGACGATTCTTTACGGTTGTTCTGATTCTTTCGGTTCCAACTCTGGAAATCGCGGCAACGGAGCGTTATCTTCGTTGTTCCTCGGTCGACGTACCTTCGTACGCCTTCCCTCGGTACGCCTCGATACCGCACGCGTTGCCGCGATTTCCCCTAGGACTTGCATGCATATGAAAATAGCCTCCCGAGGGGGAGGCTATTTTGTTTTTGGAGGAACCTATCAGTCGGTTCAGCGGATCAGTAGGCGGCGAGAATGTCGACCACGAAGACCAGCGTGGAATTCGCCGGAATCTTCTCCTGATCCTTGTTTCCGTAGCCGAGGCTCGGCGGCACCACCAGCAGCACCTGGGAACCGACCGTGTGGCCTGCCAGACCCTGCTTCCAGCCCTTGATCACGCTGTCAAGCGAGAAGGCGGAGGACTGTCCGCGGTCCCACGAGGAATCGAACTGCGTGCCGTCAAGCAGCCAGCCGGTGTAGTGCGCCACCACGGACTGCGTATCCTTGACCACAGCGCCCTTGCCCTTGATGAGGTCCTGGGAAACCAGGGAATCGGAGCCCTTATAGCCGTTCATGTCGATCGACGGCTTGCCGTCCTTGGCGAGCGTCACCTTCGGCAGGTCGGCCGGAATGTCGGCGACCTTCTCGCCGGTGGCCTTCTTCAGGTCCCTCGACTTGGACACCAGCGTGAGTACCATGAGATACGAGGTGCCGGAGGAATTCGAGTCGTTCACGCCGAACGCCACGGTGGAATTGAGCTTGAGGCTCTTGAAGATCTTGTAGTAGTTCTCGGTCATCTGGCTGGTATCCGAGGTGACTACGGTGGAGCAGTCGGGGGTGTTCTTCTCCCACGTGCTGGCCAGTTCGGAACCATCCTTGACGCTGATGGCGATGCCCTGCGAGCAGACGCGGTCGCCGTCCTCGATCTGGGCTCCGTCGCCCTTCTGCAGCACCACGTAGCTGTTGTCCTCAACCGTCATCGGCGTTTTGAACGAGACGGTCGGCTTCTTGCCGAGCTCGCCCTTGGCGGTCACGCCGGCGATCTGGTGCATGCCGATTTTTTCGGAAGATGAGGAGGAATCCGAGTTCGATTTGTCGGATTTCGCGCTGGAATTACCGCCGCACGCAGTGACGCCCAGGCACATGACCGTTGCGCAGACTGCCGTGACGGCCTTGGAAAGAAGTGATTTACGCATAGGGCCAACCATAGCGGCAAAGCATGATTTTCATGTTTTTTCAGGCTTGTGCAAACGGACACTGTAGAATGGAAAAGCTATGACTGTATTGCAGGAAGAACAAGAGAAGCCGCAGATCGAGACGGGCCCTACCCGGCATGCGAAGATCATGCGTGGCATCGTCACGCCTATTTTCGGCTTGCTTGCCATCGCATGCGTCGTGTTTGGCGTGTTGAATTCAACCGTCTGGAAACCGGACAATGAGATCACCGCCGCCGCTCCGGTGAACGGTTCGGAATACGTGGTCACCGATCCGAACGTGCTGCAGCTGGTAGACAGCCGCGTCAATATTTCGGCCAAATCCCGTGACAAGAAATCCAATGTGTGCATCGCCATAGGTTCCGCGCGCGATGTTGCCGGATGGATTGCGGGAAGCAAGTACATGCGCGTCTCCGGTCTGTCCGATTGGACGACGCTTTCCACCATGAAGGTCTCCGCGCAGGGAACCGCGGACAATTCCCAGAACCAGGTGGCTTTCAAGGACTCCGACATGTGGCGCACCATCAAGTGCAATGACGGTGCCGTTGATATGCAGGTCAAAGGATCGAACAGCAATAACGCCGAGGATGTTGTGGCGTTAATTGATTTCGGCAACCGCAAGGGAGATACGGTCACTCTGAATTGGGACCGTCGTAACCTGCCGAATTTCGCCATGCCGTTGTATCTTGCCGGCGGACTGCTGGCGATTCTCGCCGTGCTTTCCGCTTCCGTATTCGCCATGCCGCCGCATAAGCGCCGCAACAAGCGCGCTTTCGCCATGGTCGAAGGCGTTGGCGTCAACGAAGGCGATGAGAACGAGGTTTCGGCTTGGGTGAAGAACGCCGAAACCGCCGCCAGCAACAGGGCACGGAGCAGGTCGCGTCACGGCAGACGTCGCCATGCGGAACATCGCACCGGCGGTCGTACGTCGTCGTTCGAGGAAACGCAACAGCCCGTCATCGTCGATCCTGTGGCACGTAACCTGGTCGCCGACCAGCAGAACACGATTGCGGAAAGCCAGCCGACTGTGTCCGAATCGACCGTATTTGAATCGACGGCGGGCGAATCGTCTGTTGACGACGAGGCGACTTCCGTGATCTCGCAGGATGAGCTTGCCGCGTATTTCGCTCGTCTTGCCCAAGAGGAGGTTCAGACGGAAACGCAGGAAGACGGCCAAGAGGAGGACCAGTGATGAGGAAGCGTAGTCAGGCGATTATCGCGGCCATGCTCGCGCTGGGAATGGCCGTCGGCATGTGCGGTTGCGAAGGCCAGCTGCCGACCCCGAAAGCCACCACCCGGCAGGATGCGCCGAACTTGAGCGCCAAGCAGGAGCAAAAGGTCCGCACGAGGATTCTCAAAACGCTCGACCAGTGCAATCAGAACCGTGACACTGATACGTTGCCGACGATTCTCGAAGGTCCGGAACTGGACATCCGCACCAGCGAGCTGAACGTAGCGAAAGCCACGGGCAATCTTGACCGTAAGACCACCATCCCCACGGATCTGGCCCAGGCCGTGATCTCCACGGATGCCGGCTGGCCACGGTCCGTGTTCTCCATCACGTCCACAACCAAGGACCAGCAGTCCAAGCGTCTGCTGGTGTTCAGGCAGGATTCCGCACGCCAGAACTACAAGCTGTGGGGTGTGGCGCGACTGTTCTCCGGCGTGAAGATGCCGAGTTTCGAAATCTCCAAAACCGGCAGCGCGCAGGGAACGCCTACGGACACCGGTCTGGTCATGACGCCGAAAGCGGCGGTGGACGCGTATGCAGACCTGCTGCAGAACGGGGCGAACAGCAAGTACGCCAGCAAATTCGCGGATGATGATCTGCGATCGAAGCTTGCCGATCTGACTGCCCAGGTGCAGAAGGCCATGGAGCTTAACGAAGGCACGCAGCAGCAGACCTTCGAACCGGTCAATGGAGCCATCAGCGTCATGCGTTCCGCGGACGGCGGCGATCTGGTGGTGGCGCAGATCAACTCCGAATGGACGCGTTCCGCCGGCGCTGGCCGTGAATCGCAGCCGGCCTCTGACGCGGAAAAGGCGCTGTTCGGCAATGGCAAGGCCACCAGCACCATGAAGACGAGCTATGTGAACGTCATCGCGCTGTATGTTCCGCCGGCGAATTCCGGGCAGAAAATCACCGCGGTCGGTTCCGAACGCCAGCCGGTGAAGGTCGAAGCGCTGTAAAACGACGGGTCCTTGGACGCGCATCGTCGGCGGTTTTCCGCCTATCGCGCATCCGTGGGAATGAAAACCGGGAAATCGTTGTTGGCACCTATAGTTGGTGCCAGCAACGATTTCGTGTTTTTGGAGGCAAGTATGGCAGAGCAGCAAGCGTTCCATCCGGGTGTTTCATTGGCGGGAGCCGTTGATCTGGAAGCGCTCAAGCATCAGGTGAAGGCCGAGCCGGGGCAGGCGGGCGGCGCTCCGGCGGCTGGCGGATATGTCATCGACACCACGGAGAACACGTTCCAGGCCATGGTGCAGACCTCCGCCACGTTCCCGATTCTGCTGTTCCTGTGGGTGCCGACCGACGACCGTCTGTTCGCCATGGCACGCGCATTGGGTGACGCGGTGAACAAGCTCAACGGCCAGATCCAGCTGTCCCGCATCGACATCGCATCCAATCCCTCCATCGCACAGGCGTTCCAGATTCAGGGCGCGCCGGCGCTGTTCGCGTTGATCGGCGGCCGTCCGATGCCGATTCTGCAGGGCCTTCCGTCCGACGAGGAACTGCAGCAGATCACAGACGTGGTCGTGCCGAAGCTTATCGCCGCCGCACAGCAGGCCGGCGTGACCGGCACCGCTCCGTATTCGGGCGATCCGGATTCCGACGCGGCCAATTCCGCATCCGCCGGCAGTGTGCAGGATCAGGTGCCGCCGGAACATCAGGAAGCGTACATGCTGGCACAGCAGGGCGATTACGCCGGTGCCGCCGCCGCGTACGAGAAGGTTTTGGAAGCCGATCCGAACGATACGCGCGCCGCCCGCGAACGTGCGAAGGCGCTGCTGCTGGCCCGTTCCGCCAATGCGGACGTGCGCGTGGTGCGTGCCGCTGCCGCCGACAAGCCGGACGATGTGGACGCGCAGCTTGCCGTCGCCGACATCGACATGATCGGCGGGCAGATCCAAGACGCGTTCGACCGTCTGCTTGATTTCGTGGCGGCGGGCCACAAGGCCGACATCGAGCCGGTGCGCCAGCGTCTGCTCGAATACTTCACGATCCCCGAGCCGACCGACGAACGTCTGAAGCGCGCACGTCGTCGCCTCGCCACCCTCATGTACTGAGCGTGCAGCGCGTGCTGGTTGCGCCGAGCACTCTGATGCATTGAGCGCGCGTACTGACTTTCCCAACGATTGCAAGGTCTGCGTCACGTTTTTCGCCGAATCGTGTCGCAAACGGGCGCAGACCGTGTACAGTAGTGCGTTGCATGGGTTTGTAGCTCAGCGGATAGAGCGTCTGTCTCCGGAACAGAAGGTCGTGGGTTCGATCCCCATCAAGCCCACCGGGCAAGGCTCCAGTCGAACGGCTGGAGCCTTTTTGTTGCTCGTTTGTTGTATTTTTCCGCGGTTTTCCTTGCGATTCCGCCGTTTTCGTGCCTGCTGCGCCGTGTGGTGCCAACTCCGGCCATATCGTTCTGTGAACGGTTTTTCCCGCTTCCACCCATCGGAAAAGTATGATTTCAGGTGCGACGCAAATAGCGCATGTACGGGCATATTGGCACATACTTGGCGCGCGTTTACATACCTTGCGGCAACATACCTTACGACAAAGGAGAACAGTATGAGCGAAAAGCTGGAAGCAGTGGCCACCTCCGAAGCCCCGGCAGCACTCGGCGCCTACAGCCAGGCCGTGAAGGCCAACGGATTCGTGTTCGTCTCCGGCCAGCTGGGCATCGACCCGGCCACCGGCGAACTGGCCGGCGAGAGTGCGGGCGAGCAGGCCGCGCAGGCGCTGAAGAACATCAAGCACATCCTCGACACCGCCGCTCCGGCATCGAGAATGTGGTCCGCGCCACCATCTACATGAAGAACGTCGAGGACTTCCACGAGGTCGACGACGTATACGCCAAGGTCTTCATCGGCTCCGTCAAGCCGGCCCGCGTGCCTTTGGCGGCAACGACATTCCGAAGGGCGCGCTCGTCGAGATCGACGCCATCGCCGCGCTCTGAGCATTTCGCACGTTTCGTAGGTATCGCAAGCATTGCGATTACTGCGATTGCCTACCGCTACCTGCGATCAAACGGCCCGCACGCTTTTCCAGCATGCGGGCTGACGCTTTTTTACGGACTTCCGCGGGCTTCTGCACACTTCCGCGAACTATGGACGACCATCGCACGTTGCCGTGAGTCTGACGTATAGTATTTGCGATTGTGCGGCCAGCCAAACTATGTGCCGTACCCAACCAAACGTAAGAGGAGCCGGAAGCAAGCATGGCGCAATCGCAAGAAAAGCCCGACGTCGAACAGGGCGGCCTGGAACGCAAGATGGAAACGCGCCACCTGACCATGATCTCGCTCGGCGGCGTGATCGGCACAGGCCTGTTTTTAAGCTCCGGCTACACCATCCATCAGGCGGGCCCGCTCGGCGCGATCATCGCGTACGCCATCGGTTCGCTGCTCGTCTACTTCATCATGCTGAGCCTCGGCGAGCTGTCTGTGGCCATGCCGTACGCCGGCAGCTTCCACCTGTATGCGAAGCGTTTCATCGGCCCCGGCACCGCGTTCACCATCGCCGTGCTCTACTGGCTGAATTGGGCGGTGGCGCTCGCCTCCGAGTTCACCGCCGCGGGCCTGCTGATGCAACGCTGGTTCCCGCATTCGCCCGCATGGATCTGGTCGGCCGCGTTCATCGTGGTCGTGTTCCTGCTCAACATCCTGTCGGTGCGCCTGTACGGCGAATCGGAATTCTGGTTCGCGTCCATCAAAGTGTTCGCCATCATCGCGTTCATCGTCATCGGCCTGCTCGCCATGTTCGGCGCGATTCCGATCGCCGGCTATGACCACGCGCCCATGTTCGAGAACTTCTACAGCGACGGCTGGCTGCCCAACGGCGTGCTGCCGATTTTCTCCACGCTGCTGACGGTGGTGTTCGCCTTCTCCGGCACCGAAGTGGTCGGCGTCGCGGCGGGCGAGACGAAGGACCCGTCCAAGGCGATTCCGAGGCCGTGCACACCACCGTGCTGCGTCTGGCGATCTTCTTCATCGGCTCGATCGCCGTCATGGCGGCGCTGATTCCGTGGCACAAGTCCGGCGTCGACGCGAGCCCGTTCGTGCTTGTCTTCCAATCGATCGGCATGCCGTTCGCCGGCGACATCATGAACTTCGTGGTGCTCACGGCGGTGCTGTCCGCCGCGAATTCCGGCCTCTACGTGTGCTCGCGCATGGTGTGGTCGCTCGCGCAGGAGGGTATGATTCCGCGCAAGCTCGCCAAAACGAACTTCCACGGCGTGCCCGTTTTCGCGGTGATGTTCAGCATGGCCGGCTCGCTGCTGGCGCTGCTGTCCTCCGTGGTGGCCGCTTCGACCGTCTACCTCGCGCTGGTCGCGGTTTCCGGCCTGGCCACACTGGTGGTGTGGGCGTCGGTTTCCGTCTGCCACTTGCGATTCCGCCACCAATGGCTCGCGCAGGGACATACGGTTGGCGAGCTCAAGTACCGCGCGCCTGGCTACCCGTTCGTGCCGATCGCCGCGATCGTGATGTGCGTCGGCGCGCTGGTTCTGGTGATTTGCGATCCGTCGCAGCGCTCCACGCTGTTGACCATGATTCCGTTCGTGGCGCTGTGCTACACGGGCTACTACACGTCCGTGGCGTGGCGTGCGAAACGGCATGGCGGGCAGGACGATGCTCAGAACGCCTTGCAAAGCGTTCCGCAGGACGTATCGCAACCCCATCGTGAGGATGGACAGGAAGACTGATTCTGTCAGCGTGCCCGGTATTCTTGGAAGAATGAGTCCAGAAGCCCTTAGTGAACTGATTTTCAACATTGCCAACACCCTTGTCTCTGAAGGCAAGGCAGGCACCCTGACCACCGATCTGATTCCGCCGCAGGCCAAGTTCGCCGTGATGCGCCCGAAGGACCGCGCACATGGCGATTGGGCGTCCAACGCGGCCATGCAGCTGGCCAAGAAGGCCGGCATGAAGCCGCGTGATTTCGCCGAACTGTTCGCCGTCGAACTGACCAATGCCGACGGCATCAAGTCCGTGGAAGTGGCCGGCCCCGGCTTCATCAACATCACGCTCGACTCCGCATCCGCGGCCGCAGTGGTGGACACCGTGCTCGAAGCCGGCAGCGACTACGGCAAGAACGACCACCTTTCCGGCAAGACCCTGAACCTCGAATTCGTCTCCGCCAATCCGACCGGCCCGATCCACATCGGCGGCACCCGTTGGGCGGCCGTCGGCGACTCCATGGCCCGCGTGCTCGAAGCCAACGGCGCCAAAGTCGTGCGCGAATACTACTTCAACGACCACGGCGAGCAGATCAACCGCTTCGCCAAGTCGCTCGTCGCCGCGGCCCACGGCGAGACCACCCCGATCGACGGCTACAAGGGCGCCTACATCGACGAGATCGCCAAGCGTGTCATCGACGAAGCCAACGCGGACGGCGTGGACGTGCTGAGCCTGCCGCGCGTCGACGGTGGCGTGGACAAGGACGGCGAACCGCTCGGCGAAGGCGATTCCGAGCAGCGCGAGGAATTCCGCAAGCGCGCCGTACCGATGATGTTCGACGAGATTCAGAAGTCCATGAAGAACTTCCGCGTCAACTTCGACGTGTGGTTCCACGAAAACAGCCTGTATTCCGATGGCGAAGTGGACAAGGCCATCGCCGATCTGCGCGCCCGCGGCGACATCTACGAGAAGGACGGTGCCACCTGGTTCGAATCCACCAAGCACGGTGACGACAAGGACCGAGTGATCATCAAGTCCGACGGCAATTATGCATATTTCGCGGCCGACATCGCTTACTATCGCAACAAGCGCCACCGCGACGTGAACCCGGCCGACATCGCCATCTACATGCTCGGCGCCGACCACCACGGCTACATCGGCCGCATGATGGCCATGTGCGCAGCCTTCGGCGACAAGCCGGGCGAGAACATGCAGATCCTGATCGGCCAGCTCGTCAACGTCATGAAGGACGGCAAGGCCGTGCGCATGTCGAAGCGCGCCGGCAACGTCGTCACCATCGACGATTTGACCGACGCCATCGGCGTGGACGCCTCCCGCTATTCGCTGGCCCGCACCGACTACAACTCCCCGGTGGATATCGACCTGAACCTGCTGTCCTCGCATTCCAACGAGAATCCGGTGTACTACGTGCAGTACGCGCACGCCCGCTCCTGCAACGTGGACCGCAACGCGGCCGCCGCCGGCATCACCTACGAAGGCGCCGACGTGAGCCTGCTCGACACCACCGCCGACGGCGAAGTGCTCGCCGCGCTCGCCCAGTGGCCCGCCCTGCTGCGCGAAGCGGGCGACCTGCGCGCCCCGCACCGCGTGGCCCACTACCTGGAGGACCTCGCCGCCACCTACCACAAGTGGTACAACGTGGAGCGCGTCGTGCCGATGGAGCTCACCGACCCGGAGGCCCGCGGGGAACAGGCCGACGCCATCCGCATCGCCAAGGCTCCGGAACCGGCGCGCGCCGCCGCCCGACTCAAGCTCAACGACGCCGTGCAGACGGTCATCGCCGAAGGCTCGACCTGCTCGGCGTCACCGCCCCCGACAAGATGTGACCGGCAGGAGATAACGCAAACCATGTCTGTGAGTCCAATCTGGCCGGCCGGATCGGCCGTGAACGCCGAAGGTGAGATCACCTTCCACGGCCGCACCGCCGAAAGCCTGCTCGACGAATTCGGCTCGCCGCTCTACGTCATCGACACCGACGACGTGCGCGCCCGCGCCACGAAATTCGTGCACGCCGCGTCCCACGCGTCAACAACACCGTCACCCACGTCAGCTTCGCCGGCAAAGCGCTGCTGAGCAAGGAAATCTGCCGCATCGTCACCGAATCCGGCATGCTCATCGACACCTGCACCATGGGTGAGATGCGCATCGCGCTCGCCGCGGGCGTCCCAGGCCGCCGCCTCGTGCTGCACGGCAACAACAAGTCCGATGCGGAAATCGAGCTGGCCATCGAACGGGGCTTCAACAAAATCGTGATTGACGAGCCGGATGAGCCGGCCCGCATCGCCGCGATCGCCAAGCGGCTCGGCAAGCGCGCCCGCGTCATGCTGCGCGTCACCTCCGGCATCCACGCCGCGGCCACGAATTCGTGTCCACCGCGCACGAGGACCAGAAGTTCGGCGTGGCCCTGCTCCCCGCCGGCGCCGATACCGCCAAACTCGGCGTGCTCGACGACCTGACCGACGTGACGCCGGCCGGATCGAACGCGCGCTTGGGCGAGAACGCTGCGGATGCCGCCGATCAAGCCGCCCATGCCGGCCACGCGGAACGCAAGCTCCAATACGACATCAAATACCCGTACGATCTGAGCCACGAGAAGGTCTCCGAAGGCGACCGCAAGCTCGCCGACGCCATGACCATGGTGGCCGACGGCCCGGCGCTCGCCGTGCTCAAGGACATCTACCGCCGCCAGGACGTGCTCGAACTGGTCGGCGTGCACTCGCATATCGGCTCCAACATCCATGACGCGGACGCTTTCATCCAGGCGGCCAAGCGCATGATGCTGCTGCGCAAGACCTTCTACGCCACCGATGCGTACACCCTGCCGGAGGTTGATCTGGGCGGTGGCTATTCCGTGGCCTACACCGACGGTGAGGATTCCATGGACATCGACGTGGAGCTCGGCAGGCTCGCCGACGCGGTCAGCACCGTGAACCGCGCGCTCGGCATGCCGGCCCCGGTCATCTCCTTCGAGCCAGGCCGCTGGACGGTGGCCCCCACCGGCGTCACGCTGTACCGCGTGGGCACCGTCAAGCCGGTGCAACTGACGGGCGAGGCGAAAGACAAGGACGGCAACCCCGTCACGGAACGCGTGTACGTATCCGTGGACGGCGGCATGTCCGACAACATCCGCCCCGCGCTGTACGGCTCCGACTACACCGCGAAAATCGCCAATCGCAAGGGTTCCGACGAAACCAAGCTGTGCCGCGTCGTCGGCATGCACTGCGAATCGGGCGATATCGTCGTCAACGAAGTGCGGCTGCCCGCCGACATCAAGCGTGGCGACATCCTCGCGGTGCCGGTCACCGGCGCATACGGCCGCACGATGGCCAGCAACTACAACCAGGCGCTGATCCCCGCCGTGGTTGGCGTCGGCGAGGCCGGCGCACACGTCATGATCCGCCGGCAGACGATCGACGATTTGCTGAGCTGGGACGCAGCGAATAGTCCACGATTGCGTCTCACGGTATGGACGGTTTTCGGGCTCCTTGCGGGGAAAGCTTCGGAAACCGTCCATTTTCTTGATATTCCGCGGCCTTACGTCATATTGAGACCGTACAATAAGCAAGGTCACACCAATACTTCACATTCAAGGGAGGATGCTGGCACAGGAAGATGTTGCGCCGATTCGCGTTGGATGCTGGGCGCAGGTACCGTCGGTTCCCAGACTGCACGCCTGCTGGTCGAGCAGAAGGACGAGCTTGCCGCACGTATCGGCCGCCCGATCGAACTGACCGGCGTCGCCTGCCTTGACCCGGCGGAAACCGATCCGTTCCCGTGGATCGACAAGGCCATCGTGACCACCGACACCATGAGCGTGGCCACCAATTCCGATATCGTCATCGAGCTGATCGGCGGCACCGGCGTGGCACGCAAGTTCGTGCTTGCCGCCATCGAATCCGGCGCCTCCGTGGTCACCGCCAACAAGGCGCTGCTGGCCAAGTACGGTCCGGAGATCTACGCGGCCGCCGAAGCCAAGGGCGTCGACATCTACTTCGAAGCCTCCGTGGGCGGCGCCATCCCGTTCCTCAAGCCGCTGCGCGAATCCCTCGTCGGAGACAAGGTGACGAGCATGCTCGGCATCGTCAACGGCACCACCAACTACATCCTCGACGAGATGACCACCAAGGGTCTCGATTTCGATGACGTGCTCAAGGACGCACAGGCCAAGGGTTACGCCGAAGCCGATCCGACCGGCGACATCGAGGGTTACGACGCGGCCAACAAGGCCGCCATCATGGCCACCCTCGGCTTCCATACCTCCGTCACCATCGACGACGTCTCCGTCGAAGGCATCACCAAGATCACCGCCGACGACATCGCCGCCGCCACCGCGGAAAACAAGGTGATCAAGCTGCTCGCCGTCGTGGAGAACACCGATGCCGGCGTGTCCGCGCGCGTCTACCCGGCACTGATCTCCAATACCCATCCGCTGGCCTCCGTGCACGGTTCCTTCAACGCCGTGTTCGTCAAGGCCGAAGCCGCGGACGACCTCATGTTCTACGGCCGCGGCGCAGGCGGCGCTCCGACCGCCTCCGCGGTTGTCGGAGACGTCGTGACCGAAGCCCGCCATATCGCGCAGGGCTGCACCGGCCCGTCCATCCCGCTGTACAAGGATCTGAAGAAGGCTCCGATCGAGGCTTCCAAGGCCGAGTTCGCTGTCCGCTTCGTGATTCACGACAATCCGGGCGTGCTCGCCGCGATCGCAGCCAAGTTCGCCGACCATGGCGTGTCCATCAACGGCGTGAACCAGGATTTGAAGCCGACGCTGAAGGATCCGGGCTACGATGGCGAACTGCAGCAGCTGCGTCTGGTCACCCACATGACCGACGAGCTCACCCTGCGCGAAACCGTCAAGGACGTGTGCGAGCTGGATTGCGTGTGCGGAGAGCCGTCGATCCTGCGCGTGCTGAACTGATATCGGATGCGATTCGGGCCCATGATGAGATTGGCATGCAAGCCATGCCAAGCCGCCATCATGGGCCCGAATACGATACATGGGTGCGGTTCCCCCTGAAATTTGACTCTGGCACTGCCACGGTATACGGTGCTTGATTTGTAATGAAGATGTGACGAAGGACGACGAGAGATGACTCCAGTTACCCGCAAGGTGCGTGTGAAGGTTCCGGCCACCAGCGCCAATCTTGGCTCCGGCTTCGATACGGTCGGTTTGGCCTTGGACTACCATGACGAGCTTGAATTCACGCTGAGCGCCGACCCGGTGAACACCGCGGCGCAGGTGATGATTGAAGGCGAGGGCGAGGACACCCTGCCGCGTGACGAGACGCACCTGGTGGTCTCCACGTTCCGCCGCGCATGCCAGACCTTCGGCCTGGGACGTGTCGGATTCATTCTGCAGGCGCACAACAACATCCCGCAGGCGCGAGGCATGGGCTCCTCCGCCGAGGCCATCGTCGCCGGCATCGCCGCCGCGGCAGCCTTCGCGCAGGACGACGACCTCAACCGCGACGCCGTGTTCGAGCTGGCCGCCGCCATCGAAGGCCATCCGGACAACGTGGCCCCGGCCGTGTACGGCGGCCTGACCATGTCTTGGGACATGGAGACCGCGGAAGGTGTCGGATCCGTGCCGATTCCAGGCGGCGAGCCGATGCACAACGGCTTCCACACCATCAACTACCGCGTGGCGGACGATCTGACTGCGGCCGTGTTCGTGCCGGACTACGAGCTGTCCACCGAAAAGGCCCGTCAGGCGTTGCCGACTGAGATTCCGTTCAAGGACGCCGTGCACAACGTCTCCCGTGTGAGCCTGCTGCCGGCCGCCATGAACCCCGCGATGCTGGCCTCCGGCTCGCGTCAGAACGCCAACGCACTGCTGTTCGCGGCCACGCAGGACCGCCTGCATCAGCCGTACCGCGCCTCGCTGATGGAGCCGTCTTGGGCGCTGATTGAGAAGATGCGCTCCCACGGCTTCGCCTCCACCGTGTCCGGCGCCGGCCCATGCGTGCTTGTGCTGCACCATGGCGACGCCCACGAGGAGCTTGAACAGATCGCCGCCGAAGAGCTGGCATCCGGCCATTGGCGTGTGCTGCATCTCGCGGTCGACACCAAGGGCGTGCAGGTGGAACGCGCATGAGCATCCCGCTGATTCTCGCCTCCCAGTCCCGTCCACGCCGTGACGTGCTGTTCTCCGCCGGCATCTGCCCGACCATCCGTGTCTCGCACGTCGACGAGCCTGCCGCGCTTGAACGCGAGGCGGCCGCGCTTGGCGTCACCGTGAACGACCTGAGCGTCGAACAGCGTGTGATGATTCTCGCCACGGCGAAGGCCGAGGCCGTGCACCAGGCGTATCGCAACATCGCCGATACCGCGGCGCACGCGCGCGGGGAGCGCGTGGTCGGCTTCCCGCTCCGGGCAGCAGACGATCGCGACGCATCCTCGGCGGGCACAGCCGCACGCACGGACAGCGCGCAGTCCGCCGACGAGACGAAGACCCGCGATTTCTCCGGCATCGCCATTCCCACCGTCGCCGAGCCGATCGCCGATTTCGTGGATGGCCGTCCAAGCCTGACCCGTTCGAGGCCGGCCCGCTGATTCTCGGCTGCGATTCCATGTTCCTGCTGGACGGCGAATGCTACGGCAAGCCGCATAGCGAAGAGGTAGCGCGCGAACGGCTGCGTGCCATGCGCGGTGCCACCGGCGAGCTGTGGACCGGCCATTGCCTCATCGACTTCGCGTCGGGCCGCATGGTGCGCGGCGCCAGCAAAGCGACCCTGCACTTCTGCGAATATTCCGACCTGGATATCGAACGCTACATCGCCACCGGCGAGCCGCTGGAAGTGGCCGGATCGTTCACTTTGGAAGGTTTCGGCGGCGCGTTCATCGACTCGATCGAAGGCGATCCGCACGGCATCATCGGCCTGAGCCTGCCGTTGGCGCGCCGTCTGGCGGCGCAATTGGGCGTCGAATGGACCGATCTGTGGAACGTCACGCGCTCCGACCTCGCGCCGGACGCCGAATATGATGCGAAAACGGGTGCCGCGAAGCCGCTGCCGCCCAAGGAGAACGTGCACCAGCCGGGAGACGGCTGGGTCGACTGCGCCTGCGGCCGCAAGCATTGGGGTACGAACGGCGCGTCCGGCGTGCTCTTGGCCCGCCGCAGCGAGACGACCGGTGAGGTGACGCACGTCGTCATGCAGCACCGCGCGGTATGGAGCGCGGAAGGCGGCACGTGGGGCATTCCCGGCGGTGCCACCGCCGATGGCGAAAGCCCGATCGAGGGCGCACTGCGCGAATCGTACGAGGAAGCCAACATCACGCCGGAGGACATCGACGTGGTCGGATCGTACTGCGAGGACCACGGCCCATGGTCGTACACCACGGTGTTCGCCTTCGAAAAGCCGGGGCACCGCGTCGAACCCAAGGCCAACGACGACGAAAGCATGGAGATCGAATGGGTGCCGGTCGATGACGTGCCCAACCGCAAGCTGCTGACTGCCATGCGCACCGATTGGCCTAACTTCGCGGCGCGTCTGCGTGCTTTGGCGGCCGTGCGGTAGCCTGCGTGCAGTGTGCCGCATCCTTGGAACATGACGGCTGTTAGCGCTAACTGAAGTTGCGTGTACAATAGGCGAACGTACCAACAGTTGTGTGCGAAAGGCGATGGGGCATGGCAGGCAAACGCAATGCGGGCAATAAGCGTCCTTCGATGTTCGAAGTGGCGAAACTGGCTGGTGTGAGCCACCAGACGGTCTCGCGCGTCATCAACCATTCGCCGGACGTTTCCGACGCCACCCGTGAGAAGGTGCAGAGGGCCATCGACCAGCTCGGATACCGTCCCAGCAACTCCGCCCGCGCGCTCGCCTCGCACCGGTCCCGCACCATCGGCCTGATCGCCGGCGGCCAGCATTTCTATGGCCCGATCTCCACGATTTCCGCGATTGAGACGATGGCCCGCCAGCATGGCCTGTTCGTGACGGTGAGCATGGTGCATGAGGCGCTGTGCTCGCAGGAGGAATTCGACGACCTGTGCCGCAGCTTCGACGAGATGAACGTCGATGCGTTCATCTTCCTCACGCCCACCGATGTCATGTTTTCCGCGGCATGCCGGACGCGGATCGCGCAGCCTCGTGTGATCGTCACATCCACGCACGGTGGCATCGGCGTGCAGGACGGCCTGCGGCTGATGGAGTCCGCCGACCGCCGCCGCGTATCCGTCGTCGGCATGGACCAATGGTCCGCGATGGCCGACGTGATGCATCTAGTCGTGGAATACGGGCACCGTTCGGTGCTGTATTTCGCCGGTCCCAAGGAGTGGCGCGACGCGGCGACGCGCCTGCTGGCATGGAACAAGCTATGCGCGGCCAATGCGGTCAATTCCGTGACGGTGCAGTGTGAGACCTGGGAATCCTCTGAAGCGTACGGCAAGATGAACCACATCCTCGACAACATCGGCCGCACCGGCGGCAATCTGCCGACATGCATGGTCTGCGCCAACGACAGCCAGGCCGTGGGTGTGGCCCGCGCGCTGCATGAGCATGGCGTGCGCATTCCGCAGGATGTGAGCCTGGTGGGTTTCGACGACATGCCTGCCATGGACAATATGTTCCCGCCGCTGACCACGGTCCGCCCCGGCTTTGAGCAGCTGGGTGTCGCCGCCATGCGCGAGACGCTGTACCTGCTGGGCGCGGGGGAGGAGAACTCCTTCGGATCATCGCAGCATGGCGTCGGACTGGTGTCGGCGCAGATGGTCAACCGCAGCTCCCTGGGTCCTGTCCGCCGTCGCTAAGGCGCTGCTTCTTCTCGATTTGTTTATATATTCATTGCTCCGATGACACGTCGGATTTGGTGCGTCACGGGTTTGTGCCTACAATAGTGAGCGTTAACAGTGAGCGCTAACATTCAGTTGACAGAGTGGTTGCGAGGCGCTCGGACGCAAGGAGTTCGTGAACTATGACGCAAGAGCAGGTCGCAGTGACCGCCGAGAAGATCCGCGCAGGCAAGACGAGCCTGGGCATCGAGTTCGGCTCCACCCGCATCAAGGCGGTGCTCATCGATGACGCCTACCACACCATCGCGGCGGGCGACTATGAGTGGGCCAGCCATCTCGAGGACGGGCTGTGGAGCTACACCCAGGAGGAAATCTGGAAGGGTTTGCAGACCGCATACGCCCGGATGGCCGGCGACGTCGAAACCGCCTATGGCGAACGGTTGACCCACGTGGGGCACATCGGCTTCTCCGCCATGATGCACGGCTACCTCGCCTTCGACAAGTCCGGCGAACTGCTCGTGCCGTTCCGCACCTGGCAGAACACCAACACCCACGAAGCCCACGAGAAGCTTTCCGAGCTGTTCCAGTACAACATTCCGGAACGCTGGTCCGTGGCACACCTCTACCAGGCAGTGCTCAACCACGAGGAGCACGTCTCCAAGGTGGACTACATCACCACACTCGCCGGCTACGTGCACTGGAAGCTCACCGGCGAGAAGGTGCTCGGCGTGGGCGACGCCTCCGGCATGTTCCCCATCGACCCGGCCACCCATACCTACGAAACCGAGTTCATCAAGCGATTCGACGCGATCGAGGAAGTCGCCGCGCAGCCGTGGAAGCTTGAGAACCTGCTGCCCCGTCCGCTCGTGGCGGGCACCCCGGCCGGCACGCTCACCGCCGAAGGCGCAAACTGCTCGACCCGACCGGCACCCTTCAGCCGGGCGCGTCCTCGCCCCGCCGGAAGGCGACGCGGGCACCGGCATGGTCGCCACCAACTCCGTGCGCGTGCGCACCGGCAACGTCTCCGCCGGCACTTCGATTTTCGCCATGGTCGTGCTCGAGCACAAGCTGGCGCGCCTGCATCCGGAAGTCGACCTCGTCACCACCCCAGCCGGCGACCTGGCCGGCATGAGCCACGCCAACAACTTCACTTCCGATCTCAACGCCTGGGTCGGCCTGTTCGGACAGTTCGCCGCCGCGATCGGCCAGCCGGTCGATGCCGGCACGCTGTACGGCACGCTGTTCCGCGCCGCGATCGCGGACGATGTCGACGCCGACTGCGGTGGTCTGCTCAACTATCCGTTCCGCTCCGGCGAATTCCTGGCTGGCCTGCCGGAAGGCCGACCGCTGTTCGCCCGCAGCCCGGAGGCGCGCATGAGCCTCGGCAACTTCATGAGAACCCAGCTGTTCAGCGCCTTCTCGCCGGTCAAGATCGGCATGGATGTGATGACCAAGGACGAAGGCGTCGCCGTCGACTCGCTCGTCGGCCACGGTGGCATCTTCACCACGCCGAAGGTCGCGCAGAAGATTCTCGCCGCCGCATTCGACACCCCGATCAAGGTCATGGCCACCGCCGCCGAAGGCGGAGCGTGGGGTATGGCCGTGCTCGCCGACTATCTGTGGCACGCCGACCAGCCGCTCGCCGACTACCTCGACACCCGCGTCTTCGCCGACGCGGCCTCCACCACGGAAGCGCCGGACGCCAACGACGTGGCCGGCTTCGAAGCCTTCTTCGACCGCTTCCGCAAGGGGCTGCCGATCGAGCATGCCGCCATCGAAAGCATCCCGCTGGAAACCAAATAACCGTCCATCGTAACAACAGCAAGCCTGACGAAAGGAACATAATATGGCAACGTTGGCTGATTACGGCCCGGAAGTACGAGCTGAAGTCAAGCAGGTGCGCGAAGTGGTCGCCACCCTGCACGAGCAGCTCATCAAGTGGAATCTGGTGGTGTGGACCGCAGGCAACGTCTCGCAGCGCCTGCACACCGCCGACCTGATGGTCATCAAGCCGTCCGGACTGCGCTACGAGTACCTCACCCCGAGCTCGATGGTCGTGTGCGACCTCGACGGCAACGTGGTCGACGGTGCCGAAGCGCCGAGCTCCGACACCGCGTCCCACGCGTACATCTACCGCCACATGCCCGACGTGTACGGCGTGGTGCATACCCACTCCACCTACGCCACCGCATGGGCGGCCACCGGCCAGAACATTCCGTGCGGCCTGACTATGATGGGCGACGAGTCGGCGGCCCGGTGCCGGTCGGACCGTTCCGCCTCATCGGCTCCGAAGCCATCGGCGAAGGCGTGGTCGAAACCCTGAAGAAGTATCCGAAGTCCCCGGCCGTGCTCATGCAGAACCATGGTCCGTTCACCATCGGCAAGGACGCGGAAGCCGCCGTCAAGGCCGCCGCCATGACCGAAGAGGTGGCGCACACCATGTGGGCCGCCAAGCAGCTCGGAGACATCATCCCGATCTCCCAGGAAGACATCGATAGCCTTAACGACCGCTACACCAACGTCTACGGCCAGCACTGACGTAGCGGAAACCGAAACGACAAACCCAACAACGAAGTAAGGAATAATCCAACATGGCAATGGAAAACCCATTTGAAGGCAAGGAAATCTGGTTCGGCGTCGGATCGCAGGACCTCTACGGCGAGGAGGCGCTGCGCCAGGTGGCCCAGCAGACCGGCGAGATGGTCGACTTCCTCAACGCGACCGGCAAGATCCCGGCCAAGATCGTGCTCAAGCCGACCCTGAAGTCCTCCGACGGCGTCAAGGCCTTCATGACCGAAGCCTCCGCCAACCCGAACGTCATCGGCGTGATCACCTGGTGCCACACCTTCTCCCCAGCCAAGATGTGGATCCGCGGCCTCGAAGTGCTGACCAAGCCGCTGCTGCAGCTGGCCACCCAGCACCACAAGGAAATCCCGTGGGAGACCATCGACATGGACTTCATGAACCTGAACCAGGCCGCCCACGGCGACCGTGAGTTCGGCTACATCGTGTCCCGTCTCGGCATTCCGCGCAAGATCGTCGTCGGCCACTACACCGATCCGGAAGTCGCCGAAAAGGTCGGCACCTGGGCTCGCGCCTGCGCCGGCTGGGATGCCTCCCAGAACATGAAGGTCATGCGTTGGGGCGACAACATGCGCAACGTGGCCGTCACCGAAGGCGACAAGACCGAAGCCGAGCGCGTGTTCGGCGCTTCGATCAACACCTGGGCCGTCAACGACCTCGTCGCCGCCTACGAGAAGGTCAAGGACAGCCAGGTCAAGGACCTCATCGAAGACTACAAGGCCAAGTACGACGTGGCCCCCGAGCTGCTTGATTCCCGCTACGATGAGCTGTTCATCGCAGCCAAGGAAGAGGCCGCCATGGTCAACATGATGCGTGAGAACGGTTGCACCGCCGGCGTCGACAACTTCGAAGACCTCGGCACCCTGCCGCAGCTGCCGGGCGTCGGCCCGCAGCGCTTCCCGTCCGAGTACGGCTGGGGCTTCTCCGCCGAAGGCGATTGGAAGACCTCCGTGCTGGTGCGCATCGGCGCCGTGATGGGCTACGGCCTTGAGGGTGGCGCCTCCCTGATGGAGGACTACTCCTACAACTTCGTGCCGGGCAACGAGTTTGACATGGGCTCCCACATGCTGGAAGTCTCCCCGTCCATCGGCACCATCGCCAAGCCGAAGCTGGCCATCTACCCGCTGGGCATCGGCGGCAAGTCCGACCCGGTCCGTCTGGTGTTCTCCGGCAAGCCGGCCGACGCCGTCGTGGTCTCCATGGCCGACGAGCGCGAACGCTTCCGCCTGCTCATGGACGAGGTCACCATCGTCGAACCGCAGGGCTCCCTGAAGAACCTGCCGTGCGCCCGCGCCGTGTGGAAGCCGAAGCCGGACCTGAAGACCGCCGTGCAGTGCTGGATCACCGCCGGTGGCTCCCACCACACCTGCATGACCACGTCCGTCGGTCGTGAGGCTTGGGAGGACTTCGCCCGCATCGCCGGCGTCGAACTCGCCGTCATCGACGAGAACACCACGCCCGCCAGTTCGAGAAGGAGCTGGAGCTGAGCGAAATGTACCACCGCCTCAACAACCGTCACTGAAATAACGGAGCGTTAACAGCACGGCAGGAAACTTGACGTACCTTCGTACGCCGGCGTTTCCTGCCGCACTGTTACCGCACGCGTTATCTCAGCGATACGGGGTGCGCTTAAAAAACAGCACGGCGGGGAAGTTGACGTACTTTTGTACGCAGCGTTCCCCGCCGTGCTGTTTTTGTTTACCTATGTGCGGCTCAGCGCTTGCCGGCGTACAGCTGCTGGTCGATCACGTCGGCGAACACGCGGTTCACTGCCGGACGCACCACCTTCAGCGACGGCGTCAGGCACTTGTTCTCCTGCGTGAACTGCGCATCCAGCACCACGAACTTACGCACGGATTCGGCGCGCGAAACCGTCGCGTTCGCCTTGTCCACATACTTCTGAATCTCGTCATGAACGGCGGCGGTAGCCGCCACGCGGTCAAGCGGCGTATCCGCGGACAGGCCCACGGACGGCAGCCAGGCCGCCAATCCTTCCGGATCGAGCGTGACCAGCGCGCCGATGAACGGACGATTATCGCCCACCACCACGGCATGCTCCACAATCGGACACTTCGCAATCTCCTGCTCCATCGGAATCGGCGACACGTTCTTGCCGCCGGCGGTGATGATGATGTCCTTCTTGCGGCCCGTAATCGTAATACGACCCTCATCGTCGATCGACGCAAGATCGCCGGTGCGCAGCCAACCGTCCTCGGTGAACACCTCGGCCGTTTTCTCCGGCAGATTGTGGTAACCCATGAACACGTTCGGTCCCTTGACCTGCAGCTCGCCGTCGTCGGAAATACGCACGGACGATCCCGGCGCAGGCTGGCCGACGGTACCGATCACATTGTCCGTGACGCGGGTCGCGGCAAACGGCGCCGCGGTTTCCGTCATACCGTAGCCCTGGATCATCGGCAGGCCGATGCCATTGAAGAAATGCGCCAGCGACGCGTCCAGCGGAGCGCCACCGCACGCCACATAACGGATACGCGGGCCCAACGCGCCACGCACGGTGTGGTATACGGACGCCTCATACGACAGGTGTTCGGCGGTCTGCTTCATGGTCGGTTTCTCGCCAGCCTGCTGCATGCGCGACCAGTCGCGCGCGGATTCGGCGGCCTTGAGGAACAGGCGGCCCTTCCAACCCATGCCGGCCTTGCGGGAAGCCGCGTTGTACACCTTCTCGAACACGCGCGGCACGCCCAGCAGGTACGTCGGCTCGAACGAACGCACATCCGGCAGCAGCGTCTTGGTGTCCGGCAGATAGCCGACCACGCCGTCATCGGAAGCGATCGACGCGTACTGGATGAAGCGCGCGAAGCAGTGGGCGAGCGGCAGGAACAGCAGCAGACGCGGATGGTCTTCAAGAATTATCTCGTGCAGCGCAAGGCTGCCGGCACGCGTGATCGACACGAAATTGCGATGCGACAGCTCGGCACCCTTCGGTGCCCCCGTGGAACCGGACGTGTACACGATGGTGGCCAGATCGTCGGCACGCACCGACGCGATACGCTCGTCCAGCTCTTCGTCGGACACGGTGACGCCCAATCCCTCCAGCGCGCCCATGGCATTGGCGTCGAGCATCAGAATATGCTTCAGAGACGGGCAGCGGCCAATCACGGAATCAAGACGGTCGAAGCGTTCGCGATCGTCGGCGATGGCGAGCTTCACGTTGGAATCGTTGAGAATGCGTTCGGCCTGCGCCGCGGAATCGGTGTCATAGATCGGCACATTGACCGCGCCGATTGCGGCCAGTGCGAAATCAAGCACGCCCCACTCGTAACGGGTGGTGGAGAAGAGGGTGACGGCATCCCCCTTGCCGATGCCGAACGCGATCAGCCTTTGGCCGCGGAGAGCACGTTCTTGTGGAATTCGCCGGTCGTCACCTTGGTCCACTGGCCCGGAGCGGTTTTGCGTTCCGCGATCACGGTGTCTTCGCCGGTGCGCTTGATGCGTTCGGTAAGCAGGGAGTAGATGGATTCGTCGTCGCGTACTTCGACGGATGCGCCCGGGGTCGTGTACTCGGTGAGCATGAAGTGTTCTCTTTTCTTCCGTTTCCGCGGTTTTCGTGGGTTTTGCGATATATGCGATCGCTGCGATTGCGGTGATCGGTGACGTGCTTTTCGCGTCCTGTGTCGCGCCTCGCATATCGTAAGTTACGGTGACGTAAGTCCGCATTGTAAGAAACAACAAGAAAATACGGCGACGGGTTTGTTTGAACTGACAAAGTGGCACGAAACGTCAACGGAACGGGGGATTGGTACACGGATGCATCATCTCGAAAAAAGGTTTGACGCGTTCGATCGCAGGGTGTCCAACGGGTTGCGCGACGGGTTCGAGAGGGGTGGCCCTTACGGGCGAAAACGGTGGAAAATGCGGCAAAACTGGGCGGAGTGACGTTGCGAACCACAACATGTTCCGTGTACACTCAAGTTTGGCGCAACTACCCCTTGCGCCTAGGCTGTTTGCTCAACGGCGAACATTCAGCCGCCTCACTTTTCGCCGTTCCCTTGGTTTTCTGTGGTTTTGCTGTTGTGCATTTGCTTGCGAGTTCTGATGGTTTTCTAGATTTTCCGACGATTTTCTGCGATTGCCGTTCCGTCATTGCCTTTCGTCGGTATGCCCGATACGCTTGGAGCGGATGGCGGGATTGCAAACGATTGGAAAGGGGCATGATGTTCGACAAGCGGCTGTTTTCCTTGGCTGACGGCGTCGGTCGATTGATCGCGGCGAAAGTCGCCTGCCAATGGCTGGGCCTCGTGGCCAACATCGCCTTCGTCGTGGCTGTGGTGCGTATGCTGCAACCGCTGTTCGCGCCCGTACCGTCCGCCACCGCGCCCTGCATCGCCATTATTCTTATTGCCGCGGTCGTGCGATTCGTCACCATTCGCGCCGCCGCACGTTTCGGTAGCGAGGCCGCCGAACGCGTCAAACTCGCGCTGCGTGAGAAACTGTTCAATAAGATGCTCGCGCTCGGCCCGTCCTACGCGCAGCGCGTGCGCACCGCCGGCGTGGTGCAGTCCGCGGGCGAAGGCATCGAACAAATCCAAAGCTTCTTCGAACTGTTCCTGCCGCAACTGTGCTACGCCGTGCTCGCCCCCATCACGCTGTTCGCCGTGCTTGCGCCGATCGACCTGCCCACCGCCGCGACGCTGCTCGCCTGCGCGCCGCTCATCGTGCTCATCGTCGGCATGGTGGCGATGCGTGCTGCCCGCGTATTCAAGAAATACTGGGGCAAATACACGGATATGGGCGCCGCGTTCCTCGACAATCTGCAGGGACTTGAGACGCTGAAAACCTTCGACGCGGACGAGCGCGCCGCACGAGCATGGACGAGAAGGCCGAACAGTTCCGCGTGATGACCATGAACGTGCTGCAGATCCAACTGCGTTCGCTCACGGCGATGGATGCCGTGGCGTACGGTGGCGCGGCCGCCGGCATCGGCGTTGCGATATGGCGATTTGTATCCGGCTCGCTCTCGCCGTCTGGCGTTTTCGCGCTGTCCGGCGTGCTGCCGCTTGGTTTGACGCCGATCGCCGCGGTATTGCTGACGATTCTGCTAGCCGCCGATTTCTTCATTCCGCTGCGACAGCTCGGCTCGTATTTCCACGTTGCGATGAACGGCATGACGTCCACGAAACGTATTTTCGCGCTGCTCGACGCGCCCGAACCGGAGCATGGCAGCAAGGAACTGCCGGAATTCGGGGCTTCCGGGCGTGGTGTCGGCGTGGAGTTTCGTGGTGTTTCGTACCGGTATGCGGACGCGGATGTGGATGCTGGGGGTACTGCTGGTGCGGGGCCTGACGCTGCCGGGTCTGCGGGTGCCGGTGTTGCGAGTCCCCGTCGTATATCGTCCACATCGCATTCCGATATGCGGAACGCGGATGTGGACAGCGTTGATGAGGGCGGCGGCGCGGGTGACGCGCGCGAAACGCGCTACGCCTTGCGCAACGTGGCCCTCCGTGCGCTGCCCGGCGAAGTCACTGCGATCGTCGGGCCATCCGGTTCCGGGAAATCCACAGCCGTCCAGCTGCTTGCCGGCACGCTTGTCGGATATGAAGGCGATGTGCTGCTGTCCGAAATGCCATCCGGAATGCAGGACGAAGTGCTGGGCGCTATGTTAAGCAGTGCGGCGCCGGATGACAGTGAAACCCTGAAATCGTACCAAATCCGCGACCTCACCGCAGCATCGCTCACCCGCGAAATCTCCATCGTCTCCGCGCACAGCCACCTGTTCGCCGGCACCCTGCGCGACAACCTGCTCATGGCCCGCGCCGACGCCACCGACAACGAGCTGTGGCAGACGCTGGAAGCCGCGCATATCGACGATTTCGTGCGCGCGCAATCGCGAGGACTCGATATGCCGATCACGCAGGACGGCGCGAATCTGTCCGGCGGGCAGAAACAGCGCATTGCGATCGCCCGTGTACTGTTGCGCAGGTCGGCCGTCTATATTTTCGACGAGGCGACCAGCAGCGTCGACGCGGACAGCGAAACGTTGATTTTGCAAACGATTCGCGCGCTCGCCGACGCCGGCGCAACCGTGCTGATGGTCACGCACCGCATGGCGAACGCGGCCGACGCGGACCATGTCGTAGTGTTTGATGGGGGTGTCGTCGTCGAGCAGGGCGCGCATGACGATCTCATGGCCGCGGACGGCACGTATGCCAAGCTGTTCCGGGCGCAGGAAAGCGTGGAACGAGTGGGATTGTCTGGTCGCGTCGCGCCGCGCGTATCGCGTATGACTCATGCGTCTGGTGCGTTTGCCGTGTCTCGGATGTCTGGTTCCGCCGAATCGAACGCCAGTGGCGCCAAATCGGACATGCCAACAACCCAAGTCATCGCCCGCTTGCTGCGCGAAGTCGGCCCACTGCGCAAACCCATGGCCATCGCCTGCGCGTGCGGCATCCTCGGCCACCTCGCCGCCACGTTCCTGCCGGTTTTCGGCGTCGCCGCGCTGTTTGCCGCAGCTGGCGCAAAAGTCTGGAATCTCAGCCTTCCTGCGGCAATCGCAGCCATGATTATCTGCGCACTGATCCGCGGCGGCATGCGCTACGCCGAACAGTACATGAACCACAATGTCGCCTTCCGCCTGCTCGCGCTGTTCCGGTCGAAAACGTTTGCCGCGCTGCGTCGCCTCGCGCCCGCCAAACTGTCCGGCAAAGGCAAAAGAAGAACGGGCGCGCAATATCGATCTGCGGCTCACTTCGAATCCCGATATTCTCGCATGGGCAGGCGCGCATAAAACCGCCGGTCAAACCTTGTGCGGTTTCGCCATGGAAACGCAGGATCTTGAATCGAACGCAGCGAAA
>ENA-OPYV01000061-OPYV01000061.1-human-gut-metagenome-genome-assembly--contig:-NODE-61-length-31954-cov-5.638577_pt1 | contig 31954 bp, 32 predicted proteins | sample MGYA00242474_ERZ504485 | MGnify/ENA primary metagenome ERZ504485 (study PRJEB26092, sample SAMD00036263) | human gut metagenome | host: Homo sapiens | study: EMG produced TPA metagenomics assembly of...
GAAGGGCTGCGACCAGCGCATCCCCACTTTCTGGTCGGGGGGTGCGATCGTCATGAATGGGAGCTGGTACGGGAGTTGCGGCAGGCGCAGCGGAAGCGACGGAAGCGTCGCATTCATCGCCTGCTGCACGTCAGCAAGCACGGAAGCCACGCCGGATGCGACGGCATCGGCAGGATTCGTCGGCGCCACGGACGGCTGCACAGCGCGGAAGGGGTATCGATCACAGGCGCAGAATCCTGCGCCCGCACATTTCCTGCGGCATGTCGTGCCGCACGGCGACGGGAGCCGGCCATGGATCCACGCGACGATTCGGCAGCCGCGGAAGTTCCGGCATCGCCGGCAAAATCAGGTACACCGGAAGATGACGCAACGACAGTCATCCCTTCCTCACGCCCGGCCAACAAGCGCGCGGCAAGCAATTCCAATCGCATGCGCGGCGAAATCGCACCGGTCATATTGGCAAGCGTCGCATTGATCGTGTCAGCCATCTGCGTCAGCGCAGACAATCCCAAAGCGGAAGCCTGACGACGCAAATCATCCATGTTCTCGGCGGCCGCATCGTCGGAAAGCACGCTTTCCGCACGCTCTCCACCCAACGTGAGCACCAGCAAATCGCGTACGCGGGCAAGCAAATCCTCAACAAATCGACGGGGATCGAAACCACCGACCACGACCTCTGAATCACGCCATACAGTGCTTCGCCATTTTTGTCGGCAACGGCGTCGACGGCCTCGCCGATCAGAGCGTCAGGCGTGAAGCCAAGCAACGCAACCGCGGAGTCGTATGCGATGCTGCCATCGACCGCACCGACCATGAGCTGGTCAAGCACGGAAAGGGTGTCTCGCACGGAACCGCCGCCGGCACGCATGGCAAGGCGCAGCACGCCCGGCTCGGCTTCGATATGCTCGTCTTCGCAGATCTGCTCGAGGTACGGGCCCATAACCTCCTGCGGCACCAGACGGAACGGGTAATGGTGGGTGCGCGAACGGATGGTGCCGATCACCTTGTCTGGCTCGGTGGTGGCGAAGATGAACATCACATGCTCCGGCGGCTCCTCCACGATTTTCAGCAGCGCGTTGAAGCCTTGCGGCGTGACCATGTGGGCTTCGTCGAGAATGAAAATCTTGTAGCGGTCGCGGGCGGGGGCGAATCCGGCACGTTCGCGCAGTTCGCGGGCATCGTCCACACCGTTGTGCGAAGCGGCGTCGATTTCCACCACGTCGATGGAACCGGGGCCGCCTGTGGCGAGGTCCTTGCAGCTTTCGCATTCGCCGCACGGGTGCGAGGTCGGGCCTTTCGCGCAGTTGACGCAACGCGCGAGAATGCGTGCGGAACTGGTTTTGCCGCAGCCGCGCGGACCGGAAAACAGGTAAGCGTGCGTAAGTTTGTTCTCATCAAGCGCTCGCATCAGCGGAATCGTGACCTGATCCTGCCCGATCACGCCGTCGAACGTGTCGGGACGATACCTTCTATAGAGTGCCAGTGCCATCGCAATTCCTTCCGCTGTGGTGTCACTAGGCTACCGATTAATTACGACACGTTTTTTCTCAAGACCGGCCGCACAGCCTGCCCGTAACGGTGAAGCGCGTGTCCCCAAAGACAAGCGCCGCGGCAACGTTTAAGCTGGGAGTGACGACAGCGACACTACGAAATTGACATTGTGTCAATTTACTGTTTAGACTGAGGGCAGCCAAGAAATTGACAGAGTGTCAACGTGTCGCGCAGGTGAGAGACGCCACTCGAACGAAGGAGAGAAAGCCATGGACGGACAGCACAACGCCTCCGCAACAACAGTCGGAGACGCACGCCGCGCGCAAATCGTGCATGCAGCCCGCGCAATCTGCCTGGAAAAGGGCTTTTCGAAAATCACGATCAGCGATATCGCAGGTCGCGTAGGCATGACCAGATCTCTCTTCTACCACTATTTCCAAGACAAAGACCAAGTTGCGGACGCCGTGCTCGACGACGTCATCGACGAAGTCATCTCGCAATTGGAGGAGTGGAACGCCAATCGAGAAGTCGGCAACATCTCGAAAGCGCTCGATGACGTGGTGCGACTGACCCGTTCCCTCATCGCCGATGAGGGCCCGTTCAGCCAACGCATGATCGAAGACGGCAACGCGGGACTGTACATCAAATTCATCGACCGCGTGGCCGATCGCATTGCGGAATACATCTGCAATTCGACAGTGCGCGATTTCGAGAAATTGCATGGCATGCCCATCACCAACGAGCATGAGACGTTCTATACGCTCATCGTTGGCCTGATTTCGCTGATCAGACTGCATCCCGACATTGAAGACACCGTCATCAGACAGGTCGCGGCACAGACGCTGCATCTGAACGAATACATGTAAACGCAGCTCACCCCGCGCGCATACGTGTTGAGAGAAGGAAGAGCGATGTTGTTCCAAGTCTATGGCGACACCGCCATATACCAGTGGATCGGATGGATCCTCGTATTCTGCTGCCTGATCGGCGCCAATGAGCTGGCCCGTCGCACCAAGACCGGTGGCGTGATCGCGTTCCTGATCGTGCCGGCCATTCTGACCATCTACTTCATCACCATTTACGTGGCCGCCGCGATGGGTGCCGAATGGGCGCTCAGCAATCCGACCTACGTGCATATGACCAGCTGGTTCCACTATGCCAAGCTATATGCGGCCACCGCAGGCTGCATCGGCTTCATGGCACTCAAATACAAGTGGGGCAAGATCGGCAAATCCGAATGGTTCAAGTGCTTCCCGTTCGTGATCGTGGCCATCAACATTCTTATCGCCGTGGCCTCCGACTTCGAATCGGCCATTCGCGCTTGGGGCACCACATGGGTTTCCACCGAAGGCGTGACGCTGTATGGCGGCTGGCACAATGTGTTCAACGGCGTTGCCGGCCTGATCAACATCGCCTGCATGACCGGCTGGTTCGGCATTTACGTGTCAAAGAAGAAGCAGGACATGCTGTGGCCTGACATGACTTGGGTATTCATCGTCGCATACGATATTTGGAACTTCTGCTACACCTACAACTGCCTGCCGACCCACTCCTGGTATTGCGGCCTCGCGCTGCTGCTCGCCCCGACCATGGCGAACTTCTTCTGGAACAAGGGCGGCTGGATTCAGAACCGCGCCAACACGCTCGCCATCTGGTGCATGTTCGCGCAGGTGTTCCCCATGTTCCAGGATGAGTCCAAGTTCGCCGTGCAGTCGGTGAACAATCCGAACGTGAACCTGACCGTGTCGATCATCGCGCTCGTGGCCAACGTGCTCGCACTCGGCTACATCATGTACCGCGCGAAGAAGCAGCACGTCAACCCGTGGCTGCAGGAAGTCTTCAAGGCACCCGCGACTACGAGCAGGCCATCGCCCGCCAGGAAGTCGCCGCCTGACCGCAATCCGTGTTCGATAGTTACGGCGTTCGCTAGTTACAGAAAATCCGGTATTCGTAAGATAAAGATCTTGCGGGTACTGGATTTTTCGTTATTATCGCGAAATTATTTGCGATTGCTTACGATTGCCGATCACGCAATCAGTTGCATACGTGCCATCTTCGATATGCAATGTTGCGGTTTGACCGGCATGTGCACGCACTACCGCGAGCGCTTCGCGTAGTAGGTGTCGGTTTTGCCGGTGACAGGATCACGGTGATCACGCTTGATGGCTTCCAGCACTTTTTTCTTCGGTGTTGGCAGCTTGGCTTTCCGCCACGGCCGGCGGCACCAGCACACGCAACGCACGGTCTTGAACTACGACCTTGACAGGCAGGCGACCAACATATTCACCGTCCGCCATCAAGACCGGCGGCTCATCACCCTCTTGCGCGCGGGTGATTTCGATATCGCGCACACGCTTCCACCCAAACACCTTGCACCCGAGGATCTTGCCGCTATACGCGTGAGACACCGCATCCACGCATTCGGCGACATTGGGCACGTGGTCGAGCCATACCAGGTCAAGCAGCCCATCCGAGAATCGTGAATATGGCGAAATCTCAATGCCACCGCCAATATGCCGTGAATTGGCCACCGTAAGCAACGGTGAAATAATGTCTCTTTCTTCCACCGTTCCATCGGCCAACGTGGCTTTGATGTGGTATCCGTACCGCTTCATATGCGTCAATTCCACAATCGCTGCCACGAAATAGCGCACCGAACCGTTGGGCAAGCGGGAATGGTTGGCACGGTCGTTGATACTCGCATCCAAACCACACGACAGCATGCCCGCGTAGAAGCGGTTGACCGCCGGGCGCAATGGCACGTCCGAATCGCCGACCAGATCATCGCCGGTACTGGAATCGACGGCATACCCGCCCTGCAACGACGTGGCCAAACCCATATCAACGTCAATATGCGTGCCGCGCACAATCGCGCCGACGATGCCGTCGACAGCGGTTTCCACGCGATTGACCGGCAGCTCAAGACCGCGGGCGAAATCATTGCCGGAACCCGTCGCCACAATACCCAACGGTTTACCGGAACAGCCCACGGCATTGGCTCCAAGCGCAATCATGCCGTCGCCGCCGACCGCCACCAAGTAGTCGTATTCGTTCCTGCGATTCCTGGCATTCGCCAAGGAATCGTCGAAGCTCTCGCCGGTCACGTCGATCACGTTGAAGCCATGCTTGCGCCCGGCCTCTTGCAGCAGCTCAACCACCTGCTTGCCGACCTCGGCACCCTTGCCTTTGTTTGACGTCGGATTGCCGACAACGGCAACGGTCGCATTCACACATGACGTTTCGCTCATACTTCAGTACGATAACCGCGATTCGCTCCACACGCCACATGCGAACGGCTTTCCATACAAATGGCCGTGTTTTGTGGAACGAATGTTCCTTTACGTAGAAAGATCCCTTTTACGAAGCGCGATTTCCCGCACAATGTACCGTTCCGCACCACGCTTATTCGCAGACAATCGGCCCCGCCCGTGACTGTTTGCCGACATGCGATACGAATGGCATTTGCGTGCCGACCTGCGCTTCGACCAGCACATCCTCGCCTTCTATCGTGCAGGATCCGATCGTCGCATTATTGCCGGATATAGTGCGTTCCGCCACGGAACAAGGATCGGACGATCCCGAATACAACGCATTGGCCGCCGCTACCGACGCCAGGTCGGCCGCATTCTGCGCGCGATGCAAGCACAGCAGCAGATTGCCCGCCGACGCGGCCGCGCCCAGCATGATGGCGGCCACTGCGATCAAAGCCACACCGGATATGGTCCCCGAACCCTCATCGGACCCGCGAATCCAAGCAAACCAATGTTTCACAAGGCGTTCACATTATCCATTCCTTTCCGACCCGCATCCATCAAATGATTGCCAATAGCGTTTCACAACATGTTTCACACGTCGTATGTCGCAAGATCCAAACCTCACAGACCTCCATGCACAGGCCACAACCAACAATCCCGCATCTCACTGCGCAGAGACCAGCACGCTTCGGAGCAACGCTAGAAGTAGCGGGTCGCCTTGCCGGTAACTCGAGTGGGCAGCACACCGGTCGGATCCGGCACCACAGGGCATTGCACCTTGACGGTGACGAAGTCCGCCCCACGCTCGAACCGTACCGTCGCCGAACCTCCCGCAGCCGCCATGACCGCGGTCCTCGCCTTCGATTCGCCGCCCGTATCATCAACCGCGAAAGCCCTGGCACCGGCCGCCGCCGCATCCTGGCAATTCATAGACACCACGGACGCACGCCCCAAGCACAACACCAAAATCGCCACCGCCGCCACGCAAGGGAGCACCACCGCGAATTCCGCGGTGGCCGCTCCCTCATCGGCATCATCGGTATGGCGTTTCCACCATTGCCTCAGCATGAATCACCCGACGCTCAGCGCTTTCTTGATGATGTTGGTCAGCAGCGTTTTGATGGCATCGGATTCATGATGCCCACCAAAACGGCGGCGAATCCGGTGGCGGCAACCAAAACCACCGCATATTCGGCAGTGGCAGCGCCTTCCTCCGGTTCGACGGCCAGCGTGCGCATACGCGCATCCAACAGGCATACCGCTTTGCCGGCCCGTTCACGCATGGCATGCAGCAGCTGCCCTGCCCTGCTCATCAGGCCTGGCGAGCCATCGACGTTGATCGGCGTTACGTTGTTCATGGCGTTCCTTTCGTTCGAACAGTCCCGGCCGGACGGCCGAGTGCACCCAGTGTTGCGCATCATCGTGCCCGTCGGAACGTTTTTTCAGGGTTGTGGTCGGAGGACGTGGGTTATCCACAACCACGGCGTGTCATCCACATTTATCCACAAAACTCCGTGAATTATCGTCTCCCGACATTCCCCGCTTTTCCGTTGTCGTTGCGCACACGCCGTCATTGCACAAACGACATGACGGACGGAATGATTCCAACCGCAACAAATGCGGGAAGAAAACACAATCCGGTCGGCAGCAACAAACGAACCGACAATTTCGCTGCAGCCTGTTCGATCTGCGAGCGCTCATCCCAATCCAATTGTTCGACGGCTGTTTCCAAACGTTCCACTGGAGAGGCGCCACTGTGCCATGAGGAGGCGAACGCATCGCGTACTACCGCAAGATCGCCATCATCTGGCCACGCATCATCCCAGGAAACACCTTTGTTCAACTGTTCTCCGGCCGACCGTAGTCCCGCGCCGAATTCTCCTGCCGCAATATCTCCCACGGCAATCAGCGCACGTGGAATGGAGGCCCCCTGCCGTATGGCGACGCTGAGCATCTCTAATATCAACGGCAGAGGAAGTTCCCGCATTCGTTCGGCGGGCGCAAGGTCGGAGGGCGCGCGAACCGGCCTCCACTGCTTCAGCCATATCGCTTCGGCCGCGCACGCCACCGCCGTCAGCATCCATAAGCCAGTCATCACATGGCTCCTTTCATATCATCCTGCCGCATCAGCGCACGTATCCAGATAAGTCCGAACGTGTAGCAACAGAGGGCAAATCCGAGGCATGCCAAGCCTTTGACCCCTGAAACAAGGAAGGCCAATGAGTGCGCACCCATGCCTTCTCCCAAGAGCACAGTGAGCAGCGGCAACGCCATCAGGAGTTTCACCGTCGCCTTGGGCATGGCGAATGCGTTGGCACGCAGATCATCCAATAATCGTTGTCGTTTCAACGATTCAGCCACCGCCTGCAGGCATCGGCCGGTTTCGCATCCGAGTGTCAGGCTCAGCTGACAGGCCGCATATAGCTCGCCGCTCAGCCGTTCGACTTGGCCGCATTGCTCTTTGGGCAGGCATCGGCTGCGGATCACCATGGTTATGCGAAGCCTGGTAAGTTCGGGTGTGGCGAACGGCGTTCCACCCAATCTTCGAACGCCTGCACCAATGTGGCTCCGCTGCGCACGGATGCGCGGAGGGAAGCCACGCACGCCACACATCCGATGGCGGGCAATGGTTTCGCCGGCATGTTCGCCTCTTCGATTCCGTCAGACCGCCCATCGAATCCTTCATCAGGTTTTTCATCAAGGCTTTCGCCTGCGCGCCCCGCTACGTTTCCCGCCCGTTCGCCCACATCGCATACGTTTCGGCGAGGCCACAGCCATACGGCCAGTCCGCACAATACCGCGCAAATAATGCTGAGGCTTTCCATCTGCCCACCTCGATTCAACGACTCCATACGCGCACAAAATCAGGCCACTGTTGCGAAGCCCGCATTTGGTTGCCGTTCCACCCCGGCCAATAGGTTTCCCCGCAGTTTTCCCTCTGCGAATTCAAGCCGTCCTATTTGCGTGATGCGCCGCCTGCCTCCCACTCGGCCCACATGCAGCACTACGTCGAACGCGTCTTGCGCGAGCGCCGCGGTGGCTTGCGGATTCAGCCCAGCGAGTAATCCCAAGGCCACCAATCGTGAGGGAACCGCCGTCACCTGATTGGCATGCAAGGTGGTCATGCCTCCGCGATGCCCGGAATTCAGCGCGCGCAGCAGATCCACGATTTCGCCGCCCCTGCATTCGCCCACCACAATGCGGTCCGGCCGCATACGCAACGTCGCGCATATCAGCTGCGACAGCCCTATGGCGCCTTTGCCTTCCATGTTGGCGTCGCGCGTCACCAGCGACACGTGGTTGGCATGGTTGAGCATGCCAAGTTCGCGCACCTCCTCCACGGTGATGACGCGCTCCCCCGGCGCGCATCGCATAAGCATTGCTTTGAGCAGCGTGGTTTTGCCCGCTCCGGTTCCGCCGGTCACGAGCACGCTGGCCCTTCGTTCCACGAATCCTTCCAGCAAGGGCATCCATCCGCTTGGAAACATGCCGTTTTCCGCCAAAGATTCCAGACTGGGCGCAACAGCGTCCGGCAATCGTATGCTGATGGCGGCGCCTTGCGGAACGAGCGGTGCGATAACCGCGTGCACGCGCACGCCTTCCACCGTGGAGGCGTCGGCTATCGGGCAGGCGTCGTCGAGCCTTCTGCCAAGCTGCGAGCACAGCCTCACAGCGAAATCGCGGATGGCTTGGGGACTGCTGAATGGTACGCGCAATGTATGCGGCCGCATACCTTGGCCGCGATCCGCCCACACCGTTCCGTCGCAGGTTACCGCGATGTCGGTACGCCCGGCTCGGATGCGATATCGCTAAGTGGCCCGAGTTCCATGACTGATGCTCTTTTCTCCCAACGCTTCCTGAATGAGATCCGCCAACGTTGCGATGGCTTTCGCGTTCGTACGATTGGGTTTGCGCAGTCCAAGCCCTTCCAAGAGTTCGCTGCAAAGCTTGGCATCCGGTTTGATGACCGCGGTGATATCGCAGTCGAGGTATTCCGCCGCTTCCTCGATTGCCGTCGTGCCATGGTCGCGTACGGTTCCACGCGGTTGCACGCCTACGAGAAACTCCCGTTCCTGTGTTGCGGCATCGTGTTCTCCGATCGAACCGTAATGCGCCCGCAGATTCGCTTTGGCCCGCGCAAGACCAAGTACCGTCAGTTCGACCACGGTAATGCGGATGGCCTTGCGCAGTTCCGTCAAATCCTGCAGTCCGTTCCATTGCCCCATATCGACGACGACCACGCTTCGCACCTGCGATAGCGCATGAATGCACGCTTGCACTTCCCACGATTGCGGATTTTCGGTTTTCCAAGGATCGCATGCCAGCAATGGCACACCATCCCAGATTGGCAGCTCCCGCAGTAGCGCTTTGCCGTCGATATTGCCAAGCGGAGCGCTGATTTCCCCGAAGCGTGAGCCGTCCTCGTTTTCCACGCCAAGAAGCACATCCAGCCCACCTCCTTGCAGATCGGCGTCGACGAGCACACATTTGAGGCCGCGTTCGCTCAGCTCGCGGGCCAGTAAGGCGGCCAGAGTGCTCGTGCCCACTCCTGCCACCACGGAGTCGATAACCACCACATTGCCCATATCGCAGGGTTCCTCCACCGATGCGCGACCGCATTGCGCAACCATGCCATACGTTCCAGGCACAGCGCCAACCAGTTGCGTTCCACCGCGATTCGATCCCGGCGGCGTATAGAACCGTTGCGCAGAGACGGTTCTGCGTTGTGTCGGCGGTGACGCTTGCGGCGCGATCGCGCCGGCGACCGGCAACAGCCCGCCCGACGGCAGCGGCACCGGAGGAACATTCGAAAAAGACGTTGCATTACTCATACCGTCGATTGAAAAGCTTCAGCGAGCACCATTGCAAGCTGAACCGGCCCTGTGGTCGGAGGACGCGAGTTATCCACAACCCCGGCGTGTTATGCACCGTTATCCACACAACGACGGTAATCGGCGTCCGTCGTTTTCCCGAAAAACTCCCTGAGAACAGGCAAACAAAAAGGAAGACCCGCCGGAGCGGGCCTTCCTTGCAAGAACCTTAAGGGCAGAATCTCTGCACAACAACATCGTCGTAACGGTAAGTCTATCCAATGCCCGTTCAACGTAACGACCTATCTTGGCCATACACTCTTTGTGGGCTCTGCTCTTTAAGTTGTTCTTGTACTTCGTAATTATGCTCAGCAATCCGGCAATCGCAAACCGAAACCGGCTGATGTTCCGTATTTGTCGCAACTGTTGCTTTACGATCGCAAGAATCATAAAAATGCTCCATCGTGTGCGAAACGCAAGGCGTGTTTGTTCGTTTGCGTGCGTTTGCGACAAAAACACGGCGTGTCGACACCCTAATTTGCACAATGAGCGAACGAATGTTAACTCCAGCTAAATTTTGCCGGCTTTTTACAGCATTTCCAGCTACTTAAGGATAAAGTAGGAAAGTATGGCACAGATTTTTGACGCACCCTCGAAGGCGATCTTGCGCAGCCAGATAGCTGAGCATATCGCCGAGACCGATAAAAAACGACAAGCGTGAGCTTCAGGCCGGCGAAGAGCCGTTGCCGAACGACCGCTTCTTCGACCGCGAGTTGAGCTGGCTGAAGTTCAACAAGCGAGTCCTCGAACTTGCCCAAGACGAAGATCTGCCGATCATCGAACGCGCAAGCTTCGCCGCGATCTTCGCGAACAACCTCGACGAGTTCTTCATGGTTCGCGTCGCAGGTCTGAAGCGCCGCATCGACACCGGCATCGCCGTGACGGCCGCCTCCGGATTGAGCCCAAGGCAGCAGCTGCGCGCCATCAGCGAGCAGGCGCACCGCCTGCAGGACGAGCACGCGCACTACATGATCGATCACATTCTTCCCGACCTGGCGAAGGAACAGATCGTGCTGCTGAGCTGGGACAAGCTCACCGCCGCCGAACAGGAGCGCCTGTCTCGCTACTACCGTCAGCAGGTGTTCCCTGTTCTGACGCCGCTCGCCGTGGATCCGGCCCACCCGTTCCCGTACATTTCCGGCGGTTCCATCAACCTCGCCGTGCTGGTGGAGAACCCGGCTTCCGGCAAGTCCCACTTCGCTCGCGTGAAGATTCCTGGAAACCTGAACCGTCTCGTGCCCGTCGACGACATGACCGACGACGATGCCACCAACGTGCGCTACGGCTTCATCACCATGGAGAACCTGATCATCGCGCACCTGGAATCCCTGTTCCCGGGCATGATCATCAAGGAAGCGCGATCCTTCCGCGTTACCCGTAACGAGGATATCGACGTGGAAGAGGATGATGCAGAGAACCTGCTCAACGCCATGGAGAAGGAGCTGCTGCGCCGTCGTTTCGGACCGCCGATCCGTCTTGAGATTTCCGACGAGACCAGCCCGTTCCTTTCCCAGCTGCTCGCCGATCAGCTGCGCGTCAGTGCCGATGAGGTGTACCGCCTGCCGGCACCGCTCGATGCGACCGTGCTCTTCGAACTTGGCGGCATCGACCGTCCGGACTTGAAGTACCGTTCGTTCGTGCCGACCACCAATCGTCAGATTGCCGAGGTGGAGTCGTCCCGCGCGCAAGACATTTTTGCAGCGATTCGCGAACGCGATATCCTCCTGCATCACCCGTACGATTCGTTCTCTACCTCCGTTCAGGCGTTCCTAGCGCAGGCTGCGGCGGATCCGAAGGTGCTCGCCATCAAGCAGACGTTGTACCGTACGTCCAGCAACTCCCCGATCATCGACGCGCTCATCGACGCGGCGCATGCGGGCAAGCAGGTGCTGGCACTGGTCGAAATCAAGGCACGCTTCGACGAAGACGCCAACATCGCATGGGCACGCAAGCTGGAACGCGCCGGCGTGCACGTGGTGTACGGCATCGTGGGCCTGAAGACCCACTGCAAGCTGAGCCTTGTGGTGCGTCAGGAAGCCGACGGCCTGCGCCGCTACTGCCATGTGGGCACCGGTAACTACAATCCGAAGACCGCCCGCATCTACACCGATCTCGGCCTGCTGACCTGCGATCCGGTGGTCGGCCAGGATATGACCCGCCTGTTCAACCAGCTGTCCGGTTATGCGCCGAAGTCGAGCTTCCACCGTCTGCTGGTAGCGCCGCGTACCGTACGTTCCGGTCTGATTCAGCGCATCCGCCGCGAAGAGGATGCGGCACGCGCAGGCAAGGAAGCATGGATTAAGATCAAGGTCAACTCCATCGTGGACGAGAAGACCATCGACGCGCTATACCGTGCAAGCCAGGCCGGCGTGAAGATCGACATCGTGGAACGCGGCATCTGCGCGCTCAAGCCGGGTGTTCCAGGACTTTCCGAGAACATTCGCGTGCGTTCCATTCTGGGTCGTTTCCTCGAGCACAGCCGTATCTACGCATTCGCGAACTCCGATGGCCCGCAGATCGGTGAAGGTCCGGCCGCAGGTCCGGAAGTGTGGATCGGTTCCGCCGATCTGATGCACCGCAATCTCGACCGTCGAGTCGAAGCGCTGGTACGCATCACCGCTCCGGAGCAGATCGACGAGCTGATCAAGTACGTGGATCTGCAAATGGCCGATTCCACCACCTCGTGGCATATGGCAGCCGACGGAACCTACGTGCGTCATGCGAAGGATGAGGAGGGTCGCCCGCTGGTCGATTCCCAGGAATATCTCATCAAGAAGCATACGCGCCGACCGGCAAGGCACTAAACCGTAGGAAATGGCCGATTCTGCTGTTGCAGAATCGGCCATTTCCTATGTTGCGGCATACGCGATCACCATCGTGGGAAAACGCAGGAAAACTCGGATGGCACGATTGCCGTCGCGCAATCATGGGGAAACCCGTGCCCAACCACTTACAATGAAAGATATGAGCGAGAGCATGAGACGTGTCGTAGAAGCCGCCGGGGGTATTGTATGGCGGTGGAAAACCGGTAGCGAAATCGCGGAAAATCCAGCAATCGCAGCGCAGAAAACTCCAAAGGAACAACTCAACAGCATTGAAGTGTGCATCGTGCATCGACCAAAGTACGATGACTGGAGCTGGCCGAAAGGCAAACTCGAGCAGGGCGAATCGCATCGTCATGCTGCAGTGCGAGAAATCGGCGAGGAGACAGGCGTTTCCATCGCACTCGGCCCGTATCTGTGCGAAGTCGAATATCCACTGTCCGAAGAAGGCAAGAAAACCCGGCATTCACACGATCGCGCCGTCGACACCAAGCACACGTTGTATTGGATGGCGCAACCGATTTCCGGAGATGATGCGGAACATCTGCTTGACGCATTCGGCCCCGTGCATCGCGCGGATGTAGGCGAAATCAACGATATCGTGTGGGTTTCCGTACGTGAAGCACGTAAAATCCTCACGCATTCCACCGATAAAGACACCCTCGCCATTTTTGTGGACCGCGTACAGGAGGGTGCCGCGACCGCGCAGAATCTGATGATCGTGCGTCATGCCAAGCCGAATCGCGCAAATCCTGGAAAGGCACCGACGCGAACCGGCCGATCACTCCGAAAGGCGCGGCCGCGGCATTCGCACTCAACCGCGAACTCGCCTGCTACAACCCAACCCGCCTCGCAACCTCACCATGCTGCGCTGCCAGGAAACACTGCAGGTGCTTAGCTGGCAGACCGAACGCCCGATGGAACACATCGACGCGCTCACGGAAGACGCCTTCGCCGAGCACCCGACCATCGCATGGCTGGCGTTCCTCAAGCAGATCCAGCTCACGCTCGAGACCCGCGAAACCACGGCGATCTGCATGCACCGACCGGTTATCGGAGGCATGTTCGATCACTTGCGCGGACTATGCGCCCGCAAAGCGCTCTCCAAGCAGCTCATCGCCAAAACGCCGTTCATGCCTACCGGCACCGCCGTAGCGCTGTTTATAATCGATACGCCGCAAGGTCCCAGCATTATCGATATTCAAAAGGTTTCGCCCATTGTCTACTAGCATGCATTACGGTTCCGGATCGGTTGTACCAAGCCGTTCCGCCGGTTTCACCAACACCGGATCGCCGCGTCCGGCCCGCCCGGGGCAACTCGACCAGATGATGGCCGACAATATCGCGGGAGGTGCCGATCCGGCGCAAATCAACGAGATGAGCCACGCTTCGGCGGCCGCACTGTTGGACCGCGTGCATCATACGCAGGATGCCGAACTGGTGGAGCGCGTGCTCACGCTGGTGGACCGCGAGGGCGTTGACGTGATCGCCGAACTGTGGAGCAGCGCCGAGCCGGATTCGCTGCCGGGCATTCTGTGGCGGCTGTATCTGCTGCGCACGTGGATGCGGAAGAATCGCGAGTCGATCGCGCGGTTGTGGCGCGCTGGAGAGCCGGTTGCCACTACCGCCTCGGCGATTGCCGGCGTCGATCAGGCGCCCACGGAAGATGACATTGCGCATATTGCCGATTCGATTCTCGCAGGCGCGTTCACCGGCGATTTTGCGGTTGCGCTGGAACGTGCGGCCGCGTTCACCGACGTGGTTGCGTTGGGATTGCGCATCGAGGCACGCAATATGATCGCACGATTGAAAGCTGCGGAAGGTTCCGATAGCAGCGATTCCGGCATTTCCGCCATGGAAAAGCAGGTACGTACGAAATCGTCCCGTTTGATGCACACGGCCGGCAATCTGTTTGTCACCGCCAAGGATTTTCGCCATGGGGCGAATCTGTGGCGTCGCGGAAAACTGGAGTAACGCGCGTTCCGTACCCGTCCCCTGCACCTGCCTCTGCACCCACCTCTGTACCGCTACCGGAAGTGTTTTACGGCGCTCGCACCATCAATTCGCGACACGACGTAACGTACGGTCTGCAGCATCTGTAGAATAGGAATCCGCGTCGGGCCATGCATAGCCCCGGGCTCCATTTTTTGCCGCTGCGAGCGGCCTTTGCGCCGACAGGCGCTTTCGTGGTTCGGCGCTTTCCCTCTTCTTAAGTTTCGTTGCTTTTTTATACGATTTTCAGTTTCTTTCTTGGCTCCTTTCCCAGTTCCCGCGCTTTTCCTCGCGATTATGGACTACGCTTAGAAGACATGGATATTCATGTTTTGAACCACCCGCTGGTGGACCACAAGCTCACCGTTCTTCGCGACAAGAACACCCCGTCCTCCACGTTCCGCGAGCTCGTTTCCGAACTCGTGATGCTTGAGGCCTACGAGGCCACCCGCGACGTCGAAGTCGTGGACAAGCCGATCGAGACCCCCGTCGCTCCGATGGTAGGCAAGCACATCGCTTCCCCGGCGCGATCATTGTGCCTGTGCTGCGCGCTGGCCTGGGCATGCTTGACGGCATGACCAAGATGATCCCGTCCGCTGAGGTCGGCTTCCTTGGCATGAAGCGCGACGAGGAGAACCCAACCCAGCAGATCACGTACGCGAACCGTCTGCCCGACGATCTGAGCGGCCGTCAGTGCTTCCTGATCGACCCGATGCTCGCCACTGGCGGCACGCTGGTCGCAGCAACACATTACCTGGCCGAGCGCGGCGCAAAGGATGTTACCGCCGTGTGCATTCTGGGCGCTCCGGAAGGCTGAAGTTCGTTGAGGAGAACCTCGACCCATCCATTAAGTTCAAGCTGGTGCTGTGCGCCGTCGACGAGAAGCTCAACGACAAGTGCTACATCGTGCCAGGCTTGGGCGATGCCGGCGACCGTCTATATGGCGTGATCGACTGACCGCATCAGAGCTCAACCGAATCAACCCAATCAGTCAATCAAGTAAATCGAATAAAAACGGCCTGCCACAACGCAAATCATGCGGCGGCAGGCCGAAATCATATGTAAAACCTCTACTGCTCGTCGGGGACGAACGCCTCGAAAATATGATGGTCGAACCAGTCATCGCACTGTGCGAGCTCGTCGCGGCTGCGCACCGTCCACGACACGGGAACGGCACCCATGAAACGAGCCAACCGTACCTGCGGACTGTTGCCGCCATGCCAATCGTAGGCGACGAAATCAGGGCGGGAAATCCAGTCGAAAATCAGCGCACCGGCCGCATATTCCTTGGCGAGCGAGGCCGGATCAGACGGCTTCTCCTCCCCTTGCGGCCACCAGGAAAGCTGGCCACGGCACACTTCCGGACGGTTCTCCTTATACCAGTTGACGGCTGCCGGATTGAACGATTCGATCACATACGCGCCGGAATAGGCCTGCAGCAGCGCGTCGCCCTTTTCCATGAGCTCGACATCGCGCGAACCCCACTTGGAATTGTCGTCGAACTTGTATTCGACGATCAGCGGCACACGACCCGCCACTACCTTGAGCACGTCGGCGAACAGTGGCACATGCTGGAAATACCCTTCCGGAGCGCTGTCAGGTGTGGTGACCAGCGGCGGATTTCAAGCGAACCCGGCAACGGCGCTGCCACAGCGGCACCGGGGGCGTCGGTCGGGAACAGCGGGATGCGGGTCAGCTCATCGTACGTGAGATCGGCGATACGGCGTGGATCTCCGGCGACGCGCATCAGATCGCCGTCATGCACCACCACGATTTCGCCGTCGGCGGTCATCTGCAGGTCAAGCTCGATGCCATAGCCGGCTTCGCAAGCCGCTGCGAATGCCGCAAGCGAGTTCTCCGGAGCGATCGCACCAGTCACGCTGGGGCTGCCATAGCCGGCCTTCATGGCCATGCGACGTGCCAGCGCCACATACTCGCCGCTCTCGTTGGCATACTGCGCGGTCAGACCGGAACCCGCGTCATGCAGGCCACGATGCGCGTACCACACGTCGGGAATGGACGGCACATAGTTGCGGCGCTTGTCGGAGAAGGTACGCGGCGCGATCGCCCACACTGCGGCGCCTGCAGCGACTGCGCCGCCGAGCAGCGCCTTGTTGACGAATGATTTGGACATGGGCTTTCCTCCCTTACGCGGCCGCTCGCGCATTCTCTCGCGTTGGTTCTCACCGTTCGCGGCCATCGAATCTGTCTCTTCTGAGATTAGCCCATAAATCACAAAAACGGCGACCACCTACGCGATCCGCGATCGTATGTCGCCGTCTCAAGCCACCAACAGCCGAGCCATATCTCGACTATATATGGCAGATTTTGAGTCTCGTCACGAGGCATCTCGCTTATATATGGCAGACTGGAGTCAGAAAACATGCGTTTTCATACCCCCTATATGGCTTTTTAGCGAAGTCTTCTGCCATATATAGGCGAGATGCTTCCTGACAGACCCGCAAATCTGCCATACATAGGCGAGTTATGAGCAAAATGGGGTCCGATGACGTCCGAGTTCACACAAACGTAGGGGTCGGACCCCAAAGGTCGGCGGCTGAATACGTCTGCTTGATCGTAGGCTTGGCCACTGAGCCGTGAAGAGGAAAGCCCAGTGGGTTTTCCTCAGGCGAAGTGAGCGGCTTGCCGCGAAGACCGCGTAACGGTACCTTGAGTGCGTCAAGCACACATATTCAGTCCAGAGACCGAGGCTGAGAACTTACCACTTTTATATTGGATTCAGTTACGCAGCTTGCCCCGCTTGGCTACGAAGATGCAGCACCCCGCCGTGGCCAGCACCGTCATGGCAATGACGATTGCCGTAGTAGCGACGCCTGTAGAGCTTAGCTTCTTCTTACGTTGAGGCTGAGATTGCTGCGATGATTGCGGTTTCGCGGAAGGCTTGGCATTATTACCGTCCTGCTTGCTGTTGTTATTGTTATCCGGAGTCGGCTTTGGAGTTGGCGTTGGTTCCGGCTCGGGCTCAGGCGTCGGATCGGGGGTCGGGTCCGGAGTCGGTTCAGGTGCATGAACCTGCCATTCGGCGGCAGCTGGCGATGCACTGCCGGATTGAATCACCATGCGCAGCTAGTGGTCTTCACCGCGTCAGTCCAGGTTGCCTCGCTCCATCCGCCGTTATCGGTACCGTAAGCGCCGGGAGCATTGGTGACCAATGTATATGTGGCATCGGGAATATCCACAAACGCATTCGTTCCAGCATCCCAATACTGCAGTTTCCACGACGCCGCATTCCCAAGCCCCCTCCATCGGAGGTGAATTGCACACGGCTGGAATCGATGGTGACTTCGCGATCCCATTCGTAGTCGAGCTTCATTTCACCGGTATTCGGCCACGTACCCCAAATGCAGGCGTTATCAACCGTGCAATCGCCCGGAATGGTTTTGCCGTCGTTAAGCGCGGCAACACCAGCTGTCCAAGAAGACGCTTTTTGTCCACGTCAGTAGCAACGGCATCTTGCTCGATATAGCCGGCCAACGGCACCGACGTATCGGATGGAATATCTTTGACGCCCGCAGCCGACATATTGCCAGCAATGTCCGAAGCCCGATAGCTCACCGTTTCGCGTTTCGACGAAGAAGCAGTAATCGCCGCGCCTTCTTCATATTGCTGCCATTCGCCGTTTCCAACCCGGTATTCCACCGTTTTCACACCGGATCCAGCACCATCTGAGGCGGTCAATGCCATAGTGCGGGAAACCGTATCTACCGAGGCGGTTACCGTAGGAGCCGTAGCATCCACACGCGCTTCCGCAGCAGCGATTTCGCTCACATTGCCGGCCGCATCAGTGGCACGCGCACGCACACTCACTATACCCTCGCCAGTCACAGCCTTTACCGCAGTGTTCACATTCGTTCCGACGGTCACCCATGCGCCATCCCCGACCGCAAGTTCGAGTTTTGCGATCGGCGCAGCCGCATTGTCGGAAGCCGTAATAAGAGCGATCGGTGAAGTGACCAGCCAACCATCATTGCCAGCCGTGCCAGCCAATGCCACACGCACGGCAGGAGCAATGGTATCAGCCGGTTTTACGTAATCGTCGGAAACATGTACGGTCACGGTTACGTTGCCGGCTGTCAGATCATCAGCCTGCTGCTTGGTTTCAATGCCAGCAACCACACCTTGCACGGTGAACTCACCCGCCTGCGCATACGAAGAAGCAGACACCGTGCGCCACAAAACCGGAGTTTCCACTGTTTCCGAGCCGTACGCGACTTTCACCGTGTTCGACAATTCCGGCGCGTCTCCGGTCTTGGCGTAGACGTCGGCTGGCCGTTCAGCCACAACTGCTCCCTGTTGCGCGTATACTTCCCATTCAGGAACGCCAACGGAAGCATAGCCCCCGTCAACGGCTTGCGCGGTCATGTCAAGTTTGAGCGCAGTGGTGGTCACTGCGTCGAATGTCACTTCATTAGGCGCGTTCTTGCCTGTATCCACGCCGTATTCGCTGGAATTGGGCACGTCCTTCCAGGAACCGTCTGCGTCAAGATATTGCAGTTTCCATGAGGCAGGGGCACGCAATGCGTTCGCATCGGTATCGAACCAGACTTTCGATCCATTCACACGTACAGCGCCATTCCACTGGTAGATCAGTGAATCGGAGGATTGTGTTTGTGGCATCTTTCGATAGTTCGTCCAATGGTTCGGCGGTACTACAGCAGTTTCCAGCACTCGCCCGTCGTTCACGGAACCCTTGTAGGCGGGTGTTTCGGTGTAGGTCGCGTCCACTGACGCATAGGGGGCCACGTTGCGTGAGGGTTGCAACCGTTCGGCTTTGGTCGGATGCGAAACGGCGTTCATGCGCCCGCCATTCCACGTCACTTCATCGATGCAGACTGCACGGCGGAAGTCAGTACCACCAGTCTTGTCTCCAGTGTGGTAGGTGACCCACCATTTGCCGCCGAATCGTTGAATCGACGGATGCATGGTGGTGGACGATCCCGATTCGACGATTACGCCTTGGTACGTCCACGGCCCAAGAGGGCTTGCCGACGTGGAGTATTGCACGCACGCCTGATAGTTGGATTCCACGCAGGTCGCCACTCCCGACCCGGGTTTGCCACCGTCGTACACGTTGTAGTAGGTGTCTCCTTCACGGAACACCCATGCCGCCTCAAAGAAGCCTTTGGGCCCGTTGGCATAAGCGCCGCCGTTGTTGCCCAAGGTCAGCGACGCGTTCACTTGGTTCGCATAGTCGCTGCCAAGCACGTCTTTGCTGGCATCGTAGTCGGGTATGTTGGCGAGCGCGTCGGCGTCACGCATATTGTAGATTTTCGGCGCTCCGTCCGCCGTTCCGTCCATGGTTTCCACGGCAACATATGAGGTGCGGCCAGTGTTGGCGTCCCGCTGCATTTTTACGGCGAGTTCGCTGTTGAAGGTGCCGAAGTGCAGATATCCGGTACCGTCATTGTCCACGAAGAATGCGGGATCGATGGTTTCGATTTGCGTCTGCGTGGTAGTCAGCAACGGCGCTCCGATGGCGTCGACCCATGGTCCGAGGGGGCTTTTTGATTTGGCCACGCCGATGGAGAACGGGTCGGCTCCCGCGGCTGCGTTCTTGTCTTTGACTGGAACGTAGTAGTAAACCAGTCGTCGGCCGTGTCTGCGGTGCCAGCATCGTCGACTACTACTTGTCCTGCGTAGGCTCCGTCGCCGGTTGCCCAGTCGAACAGGTCGGCTTTGGCGATGGTCTTGTAGTGCGTCCATTTGCCGGATTCCGGATTGTCGGTTACGTAGACGCCCCAGTCTTTCATATTGAAGGACCCGTAGGTTGGTTCGGCCTCGTCGTGTCCTGTGAATACGAAGAGTTTGCCATCGTATTCAAGGGTGGATGCGTCTGCGGAATAGTAGTTTTGCGACAAGTCGTTGGGGGGTATTGGTTCCTTCGTTCTGCCGATGGGGTTGCGAAGGGTTGCCGGCAACGCACTGTTGTCGATTTGTGTGACGGTGACGTCGGGATTGCCGACCGGCAGATCGTTGTAGGCGTGTCCGGCGACGCTGGGCGCGGTACTTGCGTCGGCCGCGTTGGCTGTCTGCATGGTTGCGATTGCTCCCGTGCATAAGGTGGCTGCGGCTGCGATGCCTGCCACCAGCGTCTTCATCGACGCATGTGAGATGTGCGAAAAGCTCATGAATATTCCTGTTTTCACGATTGGATATTGAAAAGTCCTCTTACGGATTGCTTAGGCTACGTTGGTATTCCTCGTGCGATCCGTAAGAGGACTTGAGCAATTGCTAGCGCTAGTCGCGGTTGCGGCGCGTCAGCATGATGGCGGCTCCCGTCAGCAGGACGATCATTCCTACGACGGCGATGCCGATGACATTGCTGCCGGTGCTGCTGATTGCGGCACTGACTTCAGACTTGGAAACCGGCTTGTTTCCAGGCTTGGCATTCGGCTTGGGGTCGGTCTTGTCGTCGTCCGGCTTCGGCGCTGGCTTGAGTTCAAGTCCGGCGATGGCCTCGGTCAGCTGCTTGACTGCGGCATCCGCATCAGCTTGGGTGGCGTTCTCATCGTTCAGCACCTTGGAGGCGGCATCCACTGCTTCAGCCAACTTCTTGGCGCTGGCTTCGGTGTAGAGGTCACCGCTGACGCCCTGTGCCTGGTCAAGAACCGTCTTCAACTCAGTGGTGTCGGCTTTCTTCACCAGTGTCTGCTGGGCTTCTTCAAGCTGCTTGATGGCCGCATCCACCTGATCCTGGGTGGCGCTCTCGTCCGCATACACCTTTTGAGCGTTACCCATGGCTTCGGAGAATGCCTTCCAGCTGTTCGGCGTGAAATTAGCTTGTTGCACGGAACCGGCTGCGTTGATGGTGGATTCGAGCCTGCTCTTGTCCACGCTTGGTTCCGGATCAGGGGTTGGATCCGGGTCAGGAGTCGGTTCTGGATCAGGAGTGCTTTCCGCAGCATGCACGCCCCACTCGGCAACCGCCAGACCGAAGGTGACGCCCTCGGCGGTCGGCGGATCAAGCACCAAGCGCAACGACGTGGTCTTCACCGGAGTGAACGTGGCCACGCTCCAGCCTTGAGCATCGTCAGAGGCACGTGAGGCCGGGGAATTACGCACGGTGGAGTATTGCGCATTCTCCACATCCTTCCATATACCATCAGAAGCCAAGTACTGAATCTTCCAGCTGTCCGGAACATCCAAACCACCCTTGGCATCATTACGCTCCGCGAAGTTGGCCCAGAACTGCACACGGCTAGAATCGACGGTGGCTTCCTTGCTCCAGGTGTACTGCGCGTACATGCCAGCGGAAGCTTGACCCCAGCTGCCCCACACGCGGCCATTCACATCGGCGTCATCATCAGACGGCCACGTATCGTCAACCAGCACACCATCGTTGAGCTTGCCGGAAGCCGGAGACCAGCTCGCCTCGGCACTCACCGTGGTGTCAATGGCCCTGCCTTCAATCCAACCAGTCAACGGAGTATCGGGCTCCGGCTTGGGATCCGGCGTCGGCTCAGGATCAGGATCGGCACCACCATTCGGATCGGCGACCACATGCACTGTAATCTTGGCCTGCGAGCTTGAACCCTCAGCCGTGCCGGACACCTCATAATCGCCGATGGTGTCCAACTTGACGCCGGCAACACTTGCCTCATCCCACATAACCGTGCGATCGTCAAGCATGCCGTTGGGGAATCGCACCGGAACCACAGACGGCAAAGCCACCGACTTGGAATTCTGGTACACCGTCTGTTCGATCGGCTGAGCCGCACCAGCAGTCTGAGACTGCGCGTCGGAACGCACGCCAATAGTGGCCTTGGTTCCAGAGCGCGCCAATAACCGTTCCGGAAACCGCAAACTCGCTATCGGAAGCAAGCTGATCGTCAGTGATGGCATCCCACGCAACACTCAAGTCACGACGGGAACCGTCCGTATAGCTGGCACTCACCGTCTTCGGCAGATTCACATCGGCAGCCTTGCTGCCAGTCTGCACCATACGATTCACGCCATCCACGCTCACCGGATCAAGCGCATACGCCTCAAATTCGGTAGCACCAACAATGGCACCCTTCGGGAACAGCACACGCAACTTGTTCGTCTCCACCGTTTCGGCAAAACGAACCTCATTGCCTTCACCCTGCATCGTGGTATAAGACTGGCCGGCGGCAAGCTTCACATCCTGCCAATCGCCATTCTCATCCGCATACTGCAACTTCCACGACTTGACCATCGGCACACCGCCACCGTCAGTCCAGAAGAACAGCTTCGCCTTCTTCAACGGAACAGTGCCATCCCAGGCAAGCTGCAGCCACGGCTCGGTACCGGTATTGTCACCCCAATTATTCCAGGTCTCATTCGGAGTATTGGTATACAACACCTGACCGTCGATAACCTTCTTGGCATTGTCCTTCGCCTGATATGGATTGGTGAAGCTGGCGCTCGCAGTGGACTGTGAAGCCACATTCACCGTGCCGTCGGAAGGAATGCCGTGAACGGTGACTTCCTTGAAACCGGTCTTCTCACCGTCGAATGCGGTGAGTTTGAGCACATAGTCACCCTCACGGTTGAACGTGACCGTAGTGTTGGCAGCGGTTGCGTCGACGAACTTCGCTTCGCCGTTTTCAGGGCCAGACACCTGCTCCCATGTGGTGGTGAGCGTGTCAGACGGCAGGCCGTCGTCCTTCACCGTGCCCACCAGCTGCGCACCGGACGAGGTGCTGCTGGCAATGTAGGCGTCAACGCTTGGCGCCTGGTTCGTAGGTTCGCCTTCCGGCACAATGTCGGTTTCGTAGGCCTGAATCTCCTTCAAGCCAATGGCCTGACCTGCTTGCGGAGTGAAGGTGGCACGAATGGCTTTGGCCACGACCTTGGAGAACTGCACGCGGTTGTAGTTGGCTCCCGCGTAAGTAGGCGTACGCACCTGGTTCGGCAGGACATGCCATGCGCCGGCCTCATCCTGATATTCAAGCGTGTACACCGACGGCTCACTGTAGCCGGCAATCGTCTGGCTGGACGAGGTCTGGTAGAAGTACAAACGCACGTCGTCGATGTTCTGCACTCCATTCTTGAACGTTACGGTCAGCGAATCCTTGGCGTTCTTGGATCCCTTGGTGCCCCAGAAGGATTCCATCACGTTCTTGCCGTCCACTGCATTGGTTGCCGGGTAGCCCTTGGTTTCGTAAGTGGCTTCCACATCGGCGTCCTTGGCCACGTTGGTCTGGCTCTTGGACGCTTCGTCCACGTTCTGTCCGGACTGCGCGAAGATCTGCGTAACCCTGCTGTTCGATGCATAGGTCACTTCGTTGGCGTTCGGCATGGTGGCGGTGGTCGCGCCGGTGATCACCGCTCCGGAATCATCGGCAACCTCAACGGTTCCACTGGCCGGATCGTAGATGAGGTGGGCGAGCTTATCGGAGGTGAGCACGGCGTTGCCGTCCACATACAGGGTGTATCCCTTCGGAGCGTTGTAGGCGCCGTCGTTGTTCCATACGATCGACAGATCCTGCCCGTGGTAGCTCAGGTTGTTGACGGTGAAGTGGTTCCAACCGGGAATCTCGATCGGATTGAGTTCAATCTTGTTGTCTTCACGCGGAACCATACCTGCCACGTCTTCCACAATCGTCCAGTTGGTGGTGCCAAGCTGGGTGTGGTGAATCCAGGAACGGTAGGTGATCTTTCCACCGTTCTTGCTGGCGTCGGCGTTCTTCTCCGGAATCGTGCTTCCTGCGGAATTATTATCCATATTCCAGAATTCGTTCTGGTCCGGATACTGGTTGTCGCCTCCCTGATAATGCGAGAACGCCACCCAATACAGCAGTTTCTTGAACGATTCGTTCGTGATATATCCGTTGTCTGCAGCATTATAATCACGGATTCCCGCAGAATAGATTTGCAGCAGCGGAGTTGCATTGATAATGGAGAAATTGTTTGATCCTGGGAAATTCAGCGCCTTCTTGTCTGCCTGATTCGCGGTGAAGAACGGGAAAATCGGGAATTCGTCGGCATCTTCGAACAAGCGCAACGCACTATCGTAATCATCATTGCCGGTCGGCATCAGACCTTCGGAATACGGATAGTAGTTGTTGAGTTCCTTGTATTTCGCGAATTGACCGTCGTTCAGCCACTTGTGCAGCAGCAGTTTGCTGTCGGAATCCCACAGGTTGTCGAGCACATCCTGCTTGATGGCGTCGGCGATCTGCTGCATTTCAGCGGCTTTTTCGGTGTCTCCGGCAGCCTTGTATGCTTGCGCGGCGGCATTGGCGTTGGCCCACATGTTGGCGGAACCGTCGGCACGGTCCATACGCTGGCCGGAACGACCGGGTTCGGAGAACGACACCGCGTCGGCATCGTTGCCGGTCATGGACCACCACGACCAGTCGATCAGCTTGTTGCCGTTGCTATTCTGGTTGTCGTTGCTGTCTGGCTCGCTTTGCGAATTGAGCAGACCTTTGACATCTTCGGAACCGTAATCACCCAACGCTTCAGCCAATGATGACGGGCCGCCGTGCACCTTGTAGGAGTCCCAACCGGCCTTGGTGATGTACTGCGTGTAGCTGTGGTTCCAATTGGCTGGATCGCCCGGATTGTCGTGGTAGTAGTAATACCCGGACTGGCCTTTCTTGGCTGTCTGCCCGGCCGACACCCAAGTGCCGTACGAGTATTCGGCGTTACGGAACCACTTGGTGTCGTTGATGAACATGCCAGATGTCAGCACGATCTGGTTGTTGTATCCGAGCACGCCTTCGATGGAGGTCGGATACTGGAACGTATTGCCCGGCATATTGGCGTCCAACATGTTGAAACGGCTCAGCCACCAGCGGTAGAACACGGTTTTGTCGATATTGTGTTCCTGGGTTTCCACGTAAGGAATGTTATCGACCCACCACTGGTTGTAGGTGGTCACGGAATCCTTGTAGGAAGCGGCCGGATCGGTGAGATCGCCGTTGAATCGGGCTTCGTATTCCGCGGTGGAGTCCGGCAACTCGTTGGCGATCAGGCCAAGCTGCAGCTTGGTGGTTTGTGGCACGTTGCTTCCAAGGTGAGGGTGGAAGCGAGTTTGCCGTCCTTTACGGTGAAACCGTTGCCGGAGAACCGTGGATAGATGGTGGTCAGATCGTTCTTCACATTGAAGCGACCGGTCAGTTCAGTGTCGCCGTCATTGCCGTCTTGTGCGAATGGCGAGGCTGCTGTCAGCGTTACGTCACCGCCGGTGGTGCTGGTGATGGTGAAATTCGCGACCATCACATTGGTGTAGGTGATGTACTTGACTTCGGTGACGGTAATGGTCTTGTCGCCGTTGGTGAATTCCGTGGTGAAGTAGCTTGGCGTCTGCTTGCGCTTGTCGGTGTTCTCGCGCAGGGTCTGCTTGGAACCGCCAATGCTTACCTCAACGGTAAAGCCGTCGTTGCCGGTCTGATCCCAGTATGCGACATCTCCTACGAAACCAAGTGCTTCCGGCGTATGCGTGTACATGAATGCGGCACGGCCACGTGAGAACAGGTATTCGTTCTTGTCTGCGCCCGCATAGTTGTAGTCGCCAGCATCGTTGGTGCCGGTACCGTTTGGTGCGGTGCCTGTGCGCGTCAGCATCTTGTCGATCCAGAAGTCGTGTGCGGTGTCGGTTCCGGCACCGTTGGCAACATCCGCATCGAACACCTGCTTGAGGTAGCTTGTCGAGGGATCGAAAGCGACGCCGGTGCCCGGAATCGGGTCGGCGGCCCCCTTGAAACTCGGATACCCCATGGCAGAGTTCGGATTGGCCAGCGCGTCATTGGCGTATGCGGTCGTCACACCGCCAGACAACAGTGTGGCCACTGCCGTCAGCACGCCCAATGACGTGACAATCCCTTTCTTCCTTGTTGATGGTGTCATCAATTCCTCCTACATGGACCATCGTTGGCCCTTGGTTGCCAAGGCTCGTTCCCTGGCATCCAACTTTCTTTCTGTAGGAATGAGAGTCGTGCGATGGACATGAGATTGGAGCGTCCACCGACATTTCAAGAATACATGACGCGAATACGGTTTCGCAAATTTTCTTTCAGTTTTCTCCAATGCTTTTCTAAGTGAACTGCCATACGATGGCTTTTATGCGAAAAGGAAAGTTTTCGCATTTTCCCGTCTTATACTAGGGGCTATGACAAAACCGGCCACCCCATAAGGGGCAGCCGGTCTCTCATTCCAGTCAGCGCGGCGCATTCGGCTCCAATCGATCACGCCGCGCTCACCCGCTTCCCGGCACCATGCACTCATAGCGCCGGGTAGCAAGTCTTTCTTTTGTTTAGCTGCGCAACCACACGTTCATTTGGCCGAGTTCGCGGTTGGCCCATGCGTAGTAGGGCACCAGCTTGAGCGACGTCCGCTCATCTGAGGCGTCACGCTGAGCGGACATGTACAACGGGGCGTCCACGGCATCCGCAGCCTCACGAACGGCAGGCAACGTCACCGCGTCAACACCTCCAAGCAAATCACTCTCGAAAGTAACCGTGGCATCCGCAGCATCCACGCCATCAGCAAGACGGTACGTCCACAGATCGCCGGCATTATCGGCTTGCTCCGCGCAATAGACGAGCGGACCGCGCATCACCGCAACACGACCTGCATCGCAACGCACATGAGAGTTGGCACGCACCAATCGCACTGCCATATCAAGATCCAGCACCACATGCAATGCAGTTCCCGGAGCAACTGCGAAATATACGAAACCGTTTTCCGGAGCCGTCTTCACAGCAACACCATCGCATGTCAGCGCATAGGAATCAGCCGACCATGTGGGAATACGCACGCCGAAACGTACCGAATCAGCCGCCTCAGCGGGCAATTCCACCATGTACTCAATATGACCGTTCCACGGAAAATCGGAACGCTGCTCCACATGCAACCCGGAATCAAAACTTGCCTGATTCGCAATGAACTGGTGAGCGAGCACCGTGCGACCGCCGTCACGTTCGGTATACACATAACGGTCCACCGACGCGATCAATCGCGCGACATTAGCTGGGCAGCATGCGCAGCCAAACCAATCGACACGATGCGAAAGCACATGATGCCGATCCGGATTGTCCAAACCGTCCGGCGAAGTCTCCAACGCATTCACATAGTAATACTGCTTGCCATCAAGGCTGATGCCCGCGATGGCACCATTGAACAGCTCACGCTCAAGCACGTCGGCATATTCACCATTCGGTTCCAACAGAAGCATTTGGCGGGCAAACATGCTCATCGCCACAGAAGCGCACGTTTCGCCATACATGGTGTCGTTCGGCAGATCGTAATCGTACGTGAACGACTCCCCCACATGTGTGGAACCGATCGCACCCCGTTACATACATGCGTTTCGACACGATGTTGTTCCAAAAACGATGCGCCGCATCCAGCAAGCCCTGATCGCCGGTAATACGCGCCACATGTGCGATTCCAGTGCATAAATAGGCCACGCGCACAGCATGGCCGTCAGCGGTCTGCTGCTCGCGCACCGGCTGCGCGGCTTGGAAGTACGTGGGCTTGTAGAATCCCAGATCCCGGAAAATGTAGTCGTTGTCGACAGCGGCGATCTGCTTGGCGTAGAACTGCGGATCCTGACCACGCACGTCGATGAGATACCGCGCCAGATTCAGATAGCGCTCCTCACCGGTCGCATCATACAGCTTCGCCAACGCCAATTCGATTTCCGGATGCCCATCAGCACCGTGGATCTTGCCGTCCTCCGGGCCGAAATTGGCATCGATGCAATCCGCCATACGGCACGCCACGTCAAGCGCCTGCTGGTTACCGGTCACCTCATGATAGGCGACAGCAGCCTCAATATAGTGGCCCATGACATACATTTCATGGCTTTGCTGAATCAGTGTGAAACGCTCACGATGCGCCCATTCACCGGTTTTGATTTGGTACGGAGTGTCCAAATATCCGTCCGATTGTTGCGCACGCGCGATGAGGTCGACGGTTTCATCGCACAGTTCCCGCAATTGCGGATCAGGATGATACGACAGTGCGTAAGCCGCTTCCTCCAACCACTTATATATGTCGGAATCCTGGAAGACCATGCCATGAAATTCACCGGCCTCATCACCGGCTGCGATACGCAGATTCTCCACGGCATGACTTTTTATTATCGGCAAGCTGATTGCCAGCCGGATCATCCGGAACTTCAGTGGCAATCTCATCATTCATCACACCCCACTGATAGGGAATGACGGATTCAACGATCTGGTCGCGACGCTGCTTCCAGAAAGGAGAAGTAATAGTTACATTCATGATATTTCCTTAAGATTAAGGACTTCGCCAGCCCTTGACGGCTCTTGGCTACTCCGCCTTCGGTTCTGCTCAGGCCGGAGCCTGGAAACAGTCCACTGGGCTGTCTCCCAAGGGCTGACATCGCCAGGTGTCAGCCCTTGACGGCTCCAGCCATAAACCCTTTGACGTAGTACTTCTGGAGGGCTAGGAAGAGGATGGCTGCGGGGATCATCAGAATCACGACGCCAGCTTCGGTGGCACCGTAATCAATGACGCCCATAGTCTGCTGACGCATGTTCACCAAAGCGAGCGGCAGCGTGGCGTTCGACGAACTCGACAGGTACAGCGGAATCATGAAATTGTTCCAAGCCTCAAGGAAAGCAAGCAGACCGACAGTGACCATCGACGGCTTGACGACCGGCACCAGAATCTTAATCAACGACTGCAGGGAGTTGCAGCCATCGACCATGGCGGCCTCTTCCATATCCTTCGGAATCGCATCGAAAGCATTACGCATGATGAACGTGCTCATCGGCAGCTGGAACAAGGTAATAACCAAACCGACACCCAGCAAGGAATCGTTCAGACCAATATCCTTGTACCACACCATCAGCGGAATCAGCAGAGACGCATACGGCACCATCAAAATGGACAGCGTCACCATGAATCCGAGATTGCGGCCCGGATAGTCGAAACGGGAGAACGAATAGCCTGCGAGCGTGCACACCACCACGGAGAACACCACGGCGACCAACGTCACCACCACCGAGTTGAACAGGTACTTCGGCAGGCCTTCCTGGTAGCCGAACAACGTCAGATAGTTGTTCACACCCCAGCCCTTGGATTGTGCGGAACCAGGCTGCGGACTGAACGAGCAGACCACCACCCAGATCAGCGGCGAAATGAAGACCAGAGCCAGCAGACCTCGAGAATATAGACGATTACGCGCTTCCACAATGGAGTAGTCATGTGAGTTCCCTCCCCTTGCTCACTTGGTGTTGTCGCGCATACCGCGCATCTGGATGGAATTGATCACTACGAGGGCCGCAAGCACGATCAGCGACAGTGCGGCCGCCATGCCCAGATCCTTCTTGGAATCGAATGCGAAGTTATAGATGAGCTGCACCACGGTCATGGTGGAATTGTTCGGACCGCCCTTGGTCAGAATGAAGAACTGGTCGAACGCGAGGATGGAACCGGTGACGCAGTAGATCAGACACATCACGATGGTCGGCTTCATCAGCGGCAGGGTGATGGAACGGAAAATGCGCCACGTGCCAGCACCGTCCATGCGCGCGGCCTCATACAGGTCGCCCGGAATGGCTTGCAGGCCGATCATCATGAGCAGCATGTAGTAGCCGGAGAAACGCCAGACGATCACAATAATGGTGGCCCACAGCGCGCTCTGGCCGGTGGCGAGCACGGAACCGCCCTCATCCATCAATCCGAAGAAGCTCAGGATCTTGGTGACGGGGCCCACCTGCGGGGAGTACAGCGCGTAGAACAGCAGCGAAGCGGAGGCGAGACCAGTTGCGGACGGCAGCAGGAAGCACGTGCGCAGCATATTGTTCCACTTGGTGCTTTCCTGCACGATCAGCGCCAGGCCAAGGCCGAGCACCAGCAGGAAAATCGTGACGATCACGGTGTATTCAAGTGTGAACAACACCGACTGTCCGAGCAGTTTATTTCGAAAACCTTGACGAAATTCTCAGGGAAATTCCAACCACGGTTACCGCCCATCAACGACCAGCGGGAACCGGCCATGATGACGAGCAGCACGATTGGCACGAAGAACAGCATGATGATCATCAGCCAATCAGGCAGCGCATACAGCAGGCCACGACGGGTTGCCTCCGCCTTGGCCTTGGAACGATGCGTCTTCACTGGCGCAGCGTTCTTGGAAACAGTAGTCATATTCCCTCCTTGGAACACTTTTGGCGACTCTCTCTTGAATCGTTCGGGGTTTTCGACATAAATGGCCAAGCGATTGGATATGCGTTTGGAAGTGCGATTCCGTCTCGTGCGGCCGTTGAAATCCGCCATGAAGACCGACATTGTTTTTGAAGTATTGTCGATCTCCATGGCAGACCACAACTGTGGTCTGTCGATTTTTGTTTTCGATATTCAGTTGTTCTTAAGTTATGTAAATCGGGGAAAGGAGAAAAAGGAGGAGAAGTTTGTTTTCAGTGGCTCACCTCACTGACCCAGCACGTCGGTGATGGCCTGGTTGTCGGCCTTGAGATCGCCATCGCCCCAGACTGCGTTCTGGATGAGCAGCTGCCACGGGGAACCGGCTGCGTTGAAGGCCTCATTGAAAGCTGCGGACTTCGGGGTCTGGCCATTGCCGTCGATGATTACGGAGTTGATGGTCTGGACGCGAGGATCGGCATCGTCGTAGGCGGTCTTCAGGGTCTGGATGTTGGATGCGGTGTCGCCGTTGGCTGCGAAGACTTCCTTCTGGGCGTCATCGCTCATGAGCCATGCGAGGAAGTTCCAAGCCTGAGCGACGTGCTTGCAGTCCTTGGAGATGCCCATGGCATCGCCGCCGAGGAACGTGGAGGTCTTGCCTTCCTTGGTGCCCGGGATCGGGGTGACACCGACTTCGAAGCCACCGTCCTTCTCAGCTTCGAACAGTGCGGTGGATGAGGTGTTCGGATACGGCATCACACCGATGTTGCCGTTGGCGAACGGAGCGGTCCAGGTGGCACCGGTTTCTTCCTTGGAACCTGCGCCCAAGCCGTTGGTGGTGTTGGCGAGTTCCTTGTAGGCGTCGAGCACGGCCTTCATGGAATCGTTGTCGAGGGTGGCTTCGGTGCCATCTGCGTTCATCACGGATTCGCCGTCAGCCCACACGGACGGGAACAGGTCGAACACGAGAGCGCCACCGGACTGGCCGGCCAAGTAGGAGCCTGCCACGCCGTCCTTGTTGAGGGCCGCGACCGCCTTGGCCTGCTCAACGAACTCGTCGATGCTGCTCGGACCCTTCTCCGGGTCAAGACCTGCTTCCTTGTACAGATTCTTGTTCCATACCATCACGGAAACGTCGGTGATGAACGGCAGCGTGTATTCCTTGCCATCCACGGTACCGGCTTCAATGTGGCCCTGCTGCAGGTCGGACTTGTTGTCGAGTCCGTCGATCTGCTTGGTGATATCGGGCGGCTTCAACGCCGCCGTGCGCATCGATGACAAGCAAGGGAGTCCGAATTGGCCGCACGCCACTTGATAACGCTTGGCCATCGCGATATCGCTTACATCCGTACCGACCGTGAAGTGACGCTGCACTTCAGCGTGCAGGGCCGTTTCGATTCGTTCATGACGTGCTGCA
>ENA-OPYV01000062-OPYV01000062.1-human-gut-metagenome-genome-assembly--contig:-NODE-62-length-31276-cov-3.298854_pt1 | contig 31276 bp, 47 predicted proteins | sample MGYA00242474_ERZ504485 | MGnify/ENA primary metagenome ERZ504485 (study PRJEB26092, sample SAMD00036263) | human gut metagenome | host: Homo sapiens | study: EMG produced TPA metagenomics assembly of...
CCAGGTTTCCGGCCGCATGGCGTTTGACTGCCCCGTCACCGGCGGCGAGTCGGTGCTATCGCCGGCACGCTTACGGCTACGTGGCGCTACCGAGAACGACATTGCCCCCGGTCCGCGATGTCCTTTCCACCTTTGCGGCAACCATCTGCTGCTTCGACGCGCCGGCAAGGGCCAGGCTGCCAAGCTCGCCAACCAGGTGTCGCTGGGCGCCTGCATGGTCGGCATGGCCGATGCGCTGGCGTTTGCCGAGCTGAGCGGCCTCGATCTGGAGAAGACCCGTCAGATGATTCTGGGCGGTACCGGCAAGTCCGGCGCCATGGAGAGTCTGGCGCCCAAGGCGCTCGACGGCGATTACAAGCCCGGCTTTATGGTCGAGCACTTCATCAAGGACCTGCGCTTGGCGCTCGCCTATGCCGACGACCGCGAGCTTGCGCTGCCCGGCGCCGACGTGGCCTTTACGCTCTACGACATGCTCGATGCCATCGGTGGCGCCAAGCTGGGCACCCAGGCCATCACGGTGCTCTACAAGGAGGAGGCCGACGCCATCGCCGCCGGTCTTGACTGGTCGCAGTATCGTCCCGAGGAGCATGGTGCTCACGAGGAAGGCTGCGGTTGCGGCGAACATGGTGACGACCACGAGTGCGGTTGTGGCCACCACCATGGCGAGGACCACGAGTGCTGCGGCGGCCACGGCCATGACGACGGCCACGAGTGCTGCTGCGGCCACCATCACGGGGAGTAGCGCCCATGAGCTGGACGTTCGTGGTGCTTGCGCTGGTGCTCTTTCTCTTTGCGATCTACATCGGCTTTTTGTGCGGCCAGTGGGCGTGCGAAAAGCGCGTCATCACCAAGCGTGACTACTGGATTGCCAACTTTGCGGGAGCGGCGGCAGTCATCCTGCTGACCTGGGTGTTCTCGCTGTTCCCGCTAGTGCAGTTTGCGCCGATCGGCTGGCTCGGCGGCTTTATCGCCGGCCTTAAAATGAGCTTTGGCGAATCCGTCGGCCCGTGGCGCAAGCACGACGAGGTCTTTAACGTCAACAAGGCTCACCGCGCCGCCGCCGACGCGGGCGACGCCGAGGAGCGCCGCCGCGCGCGTCGCAATGGCGCGGCCGACCGACAGCTCATCTCGGTCACCGATGACAGCAAAGGTGCTGGCAAGCACGCTAAGAAATAGTAAAAAGAGGTAACTATGGCAGAAAACAAAGACGAACAGCTCACCGACGAGGAGCTGGCACAGCTCCAGCTGGCAGAGGAGAACGAGAATGCCGTCGACCGTCTGGTCCAGGAGCTCGGCTGCCCCACGCGCCGCATCCGCCAGTTTGCCGCCCGCGTGCTGCACCTGCTCGCCGAGCGCGATCCGCAGCGCGTCGTGCCCTGCGTCACCGCGCTGATCGAGGCGCTCGACCGCCCCGAGGCTCAGACCCGCTGGGAGGCCCTCGATGCCCTGACGGCGCTTGCCACCACCTGTCCCGAGCAGCTGGGCGATGCCTTTGAGGGCGCCGAGACCGCGCTGTTCGACGAGATTTCCTCCACGTTGCGCTATGCCGCCTTCCGCCTGCTGTGCGTGTGGGGCGCCACGAGCATCGAGCGTTCGCGCGAGGCTTGGCCCATCCTGGACGAGGCCATTCAGTGCTACCACGCGACCTCGAGTATCGCGACATGCTCGGTTGCCTGTACGAGTTTGGCCAGGGCGAGATCGGCGCCGAGGTCGCCGAGAAGCTTGCGCTGCGCCTTAAGTTCGATGCCGAGAACGGCAAGGGCAGCTATCTCAAGGCCCGTTCGAGCGAGATTTGCGAAATGCTTGTTAAACGCTTTGACCTTGATCTCTCCAAAAAGAAGAAGCGTGCTAGCGTTAAAAAATCTGACGACGCCGAAAACGAGGAGTAACAGATTATGGCGCACGATGTAGTCCTGATTCCCGGTGACGGTATCGGTCCCGAGATTACGCAGGCCATGTGCCGCGTGGTCGAGGCCACCGGTGTCCAGATCAATTGGAATGTCCAGGAGGCCGGTGCCGGCGTCATGGACGAGTTTGGCACGCCACTGCCCCAGCACGTGCTCGATGCGGTCGCCGAGACCAAGGTTGCCATCAAGGGCCCCATCACCACGCCGGTCGGCACGGGTTTCCGCAGCGTTAACGTCGCCCTGCGCAAGCACTTCGACCTGTATGCCTGTGTGCGCCCCTGCCTGTCGCAGCCGGGCGACGGCTCGCGCTTCCGCGACGTCGACCTGGTCATCGTGCGCGAGAATACCGAGGACCTCTACGCCGGCATCGAGTTCGATGAGGCGCTGCCGAGGTCGAGGAGCTCTCGCAGCTCGTCGAGCGTTCGGGTCAGAAGACCTTTGCCACCGATTCCGCGATCTCGATCAAGCCGATCTCTATCGTCAAGAGCCACCGCATTGTGGAGTATGCCTTTGAGTATGCCCGCCGCTGCGGCCGCAAAAAGGTGACGGCCGTGCATAAGGCCAACATCATGAAGGCGACCGATGGCCTGTTCCTGCGCGTTGCGCGCGAGGTGGCCGCCAACTATCCCGATATCGAGTTCAACGATAAGATCGTCGACGCCACCTGCATGGGCCTGGTCCAAAACCCCAATGACTTCGATGTCCTGGTGCTGCCCAACCTGTACGGCGACATCGTGAGCGACCTGTGCGCCGGCCTGGTAGGTGGCCTGGGTATGGCCCCCGGCTCCAACATCGGTGCCGACTGCGCCATCTTCGAGGCAACGCATGGCTCCGCGCCCGATATCGCTGGCCAGGATATCGCCAACCCCACGGCCGAGATTCTCTCTGCTGCGATGATGCTCGATCACCTGGGCGAGAACGACGCTGCCAATCGCATTCGCGCCTCCGTATCTGCCACGCTCGACGAGGGCAAGCAGGTTACCGGTGACGTGCGCCGTGCCCAGACCGGCTCCGTTGAGGGGGCCGTGGGCACGCAGGCCTTTGCCGATGCCGTTATCGCGCACCTGGCCTAAGGTAGGCACGCTGCAAAACGCCTAAATAGTACTTAAGTGTTTGCGTATAACCTAAGAATCAATCGCCCGGCGCTCTGTCGCGTATTCTATTGAAGACTATGTTTCCTAACAAGGAGTAACCGATATGGGTCTGATTCAAAAGAAGGACGAGAAGGACGAGATCGACGGCATCCAGATCATCGAGCGCGGCGAAGGCCCCGACGGTGACGAGGACGAGAAGATCGACCTGGTCGCCGGTACGTCTGCCGAGCACATTGCTGCCGGTACGACGGCCGAGGAGGAGGACGCCCGTCTGGAGGCTCAGATTGCCGCAGATGCCGCTGACGAGAATCTGATGCCCGAGGCCCAGGATGAGGACGACGATATCCTGGGTTCCGATGAAGACGATCGCGTATCCAAGCACAAGAAGACGATGATTGCCGCCTTTGTGGTTGCCGTCGTGATTGCTGCCGTGGTCGGCTTCTTTATTGGCAACGGTGGTTTTGGCGGCAAGGGTGTCGGCTCGTCGACCCTGACCGAGGACCAGCTCGATTCGACCGTGGCAAGCTATAGCTACAACGGCAAGAAGAGCGACATCACCGCGCGCGAGGCCATCGAGAGCCAGTACAGCCTCGACACCGTCAAGGATAGCGATGGCAACTACACCGCTCCTTCTGCCGACGTCATCCTGTCCTACGTGCGCAACAAGATCCTGCTCGACGCTGCCGAGGACGAGGGCATTACCGTCTCCTCTAAGGAGATGAAGCAGTACGCCGAGGATTCCATCGGCACTTCTGACTACAAGACCATGGCCACGCAGTATGGCGTGTCCAAGGACCAGGCCAAGCAGATCGTCCGCCAGTCCGCGACGCTGCAGAAGCTCTACAAGAAGAAGGTGGGCGATAGCTCCGCAAGCATGCCGACCGCTCCGACCGAGCCTTCTGACGGCAATGAGGACACCGCGAGCAAGGATTACGCCGACTACATCATCAACCTTGCCGGCGACGAGTGGGATAGCTCGAAGTACCTGGAAGGACGAGAACGGCACCTACGCTAAGGCCTTTGCCGACGATGCCTTTACGGCCGATAGCGCCACCTATAAGCAGGCCATGACCGCCTACTACACTGCTTACCAGCAGTACTCTTCGCAGGCTTCGAGCGCCAGCTCCAAGTGGACCGAGTATGCTAACGGCCTCTATGCCAAGGCCAACATCAGCATCTACGGCCTGTTTGCGTAAAGATTGCCTGAGCTTTCGAGCGCGAAGTCGAAATATCTGATTGACCCCGCTAGAACGAACACCGTTCTAGCGGGCTTTTTGCATTGTGGAGCTGTCATTTGAGATTGGAAGGTTAGATTGCACGATCGCGCAAGTGCTTCATCGGGTCTCCCTAATTCATATGGAAAAAGAGCTGCAAACGATTGGAAATAACCGGTGAACGGTCGAAACTACCGTTCACCGATAATTTCTAAACTGGTTCTAACTGGTATTAAGTCAAAAAGACCAATTCACAAATCTTCACAATGACCTGCAATTTTTCTTTACGCTATTTTTAGCCGCCCTGCGTTGTATTGACACGAAAAGAGTTCCGATCTTTTGCCAAAGCATTTCGAAATGGTTTCAAAACTGCAGGTAGAAGTGTTAACGAGCGGTAAACGGTCGATTTTTTACCGTGAACGGTGCAAAAACGTTTTACTGTATGAATCAACGAAAGCAACCTCTTCTGTGGTGATATAGTGACAACAACACGTCACGTGGTTACTACCAGTTGAGAAACCACTGGTCTTTAAAGAACGCTTTCCAAGAAGCTTTAAGGGCACTCGCCCGCTGGCTTCCGAACATCATCGGACTCAGATCGTACACACCTCGGAAGGGAAATTTGAATGGTTGGCTTTATTCTTACCGGTCATGGACAGTTCGCACCCGGCCTTGCAAGCGCTATCGCTATGGTTGCCGGCGACCAGCCCGCTTTTACCGTCGTTCCTTTTGAGGGCGACCAGGCCGCATCCTACGGTGAGGATCTCCGCGCCGCTATTACCGCCATGCGCGAGGAGTGCGATGGCGTGCTCGTCTTTACCGACCTGCTTGGCGGCACCCCGTTCAACCAGTCGATGATGATTGCCCAGGATGTCGACAACGTCGAGGTTCTGACTGGCACCAACCTTCCCATGGTTATTGAGCTTCTGTTCCTCCGCGGCAATGCCACGCTCGCCGAGCTTGGCGAGCAGGCCGTGACCGTTGGCCAGACGGGCGTCACCGCCCAGACGGTCGCATCCGTTGCCCGGCTCCGAGGAAGAGGATATCTTCGGCGACGAGGACGGCATCTAATGGCCGATTTCGGAGCAACGTCCTGAGCTCCTCGGTCGCCCTTTTAGGCCTGCTTGTCATCATGGGCTTGATTTACACCATCTGGTCGCAAATCAACATGAAGAAGAAGCAGAAGTACTTCAAGGAGCTGCACACCGAGCTCAAGCCGGGTCAAGAGGTTCTTTTCGCCGGCGGTATCTACGGAACCGTCAAAGGCATCGAAGGCGAGAAGGTCCAGATCAAAGTCCGATCCGGAGCCGTCGTAGATGTTTCGCGTTACGCGATTCAGGAGATCAAGTAACTGTCGTCAGCAAATATCGAAAGGAAGCTGATCAACATGGCAGAACCCAACATTCTTCTTACCCGCATCGATAACCGACTGGTTCATGGTCAGGTTGCCACCCAGTGGAACTCCACTCTGGGCTCCAACCTCATCCTCGTCGCCAACGACGACGTGGCGTCCAACACCATGCGCCAGAACCTCATGAAGATGGCCGCTCCCGCCGGCGTCGCTACGCGTTTCTTCTCCCTGCAGAAGACCATCGACGTCATTGGCAAGGCGAGCCCGCGCCAGAAGATCTTCATCGTGGCCGAAACACCGGAAGACGTGCTTACGCTCGTCAAGGGCGGTGTGCCTATAAAGAAGGTAAACATCGGCAACATGCACATGTCGGAAGGAAAGCGCCAAGTCGCCACCTCCGTCGCAGTTAACGACGAGGATGTCGCTGCGTTTAAAGAGCTGCAGGAATTGGGGGTGGAGTTGGAGATCAGGCGCGTTCCGAGCACGCCTGTTGAGGACACGAGCAAGCTCTTCTCGTAATCCTCGTGATCCACGTTGTCAGGAGTGAAACCCTGACGTTCTGTACGTGATATCCAAAGTGCGTACATACATTTTGAAAGGAGGAGCAAGATGGAATACTCGATCATCCAGATCGCTCTGGTCTTCGTTGTTACGTTCATCGCGGCAATCGACCAGTTTGACTTCCTCGAGTCTCTCTATCAGCCCATCGTCACCGGCGCGTCATCGGTCTTATCCTTGGCGACCTCAACACCGGTCTTCTCGTGGGTGGTACCTATCAGCTCATGACGATCGGCAACATGCCGATCGGAGGCGCTCAGCCGCCTAACGCCGTCATCGGCGGCATCATGGCAGCCATTCTCGCTATCGCCACGGGCCTCGAGCCCAACGCGGCAGTCGGCCTCGCCATTCCGTTCGCTCTGCTTGGCCAGCTTGGCGTTACCCTGGTCTTCACGCTTATGTCCCCGCTTATGTCCACGGCCGATAACATGGCTCACAACGCGGACACCAAGGGCATCGAGCGCCTGAACTACTTCGCCATGGCTCTGCTCGGCCTGATCTTCGCTGTCGTCGTCACCCTGTTCTTCATCGCTGGCGCTACCATTGGTCAGACCATCGCTTCCGCCATCCCGACTTGGCTGCAGACCGGTCTGTCCGCTGCAGGCGGCATGATGCGCTTCGTCGCTTCGCCGTCCTGCTCAAGGTTATGATGAACCGCGATATGTGGGGCTTCTTCCTCATGGGCTTCGGCCTCGCGCTCATCACCGTTGCCAACGATTCGCTGGCAACCCCTGCTCTGCTCATCCTCGCTCTCATCGGCTTCGGCATCGCTTTCTGGGACTTCCAGCAGCAGACCGAGCTGAAGGGTGCAGCTGTTTCTGACGGAGGTGACTTCGAAGATGGCATCTAATGAGTATGTGATCCCGGAGCACTACGAGGATCTCACTCCTGCTCCGCAGCTCGACCAGAAGACCCTCAACAAGATGGCTTGGCGCTCCTGCTTCCTGCAGGCCTCGTTCAACTACGAGCGTATGCAGGCCGCTGGCTGGCTCTACTCCATCATCCCCGGTCTGGAGAAGATCCACACCAACAAGAACGACCTCGCGGCTTCCATGAGCCACAACCTGGAGTTCTTCAACACCCACCCGTTCCTCGTCACCTTTGTTATGGGCATCGTGCTTTCGCTCGAGCAGAACAAGGTTGACATCCCCACGATCCGCGCCGTCCGCGTCGCCGCAATGGGCCCGCTCGGTGGTATCGGTGACGCCCTGTTCTGGCTGACGCTCGTGCCTATCACGGCCGGCATCACCTCCAACATGGCCATCAACGGCAACGCCGCTGCGCCGATCATCTTCCTGGTGATCTTCACGCCGTCCAGTTCGCTCTGCGCTTCTGGCTCATGAACTGGTCCTACAAGCTTGGCACCAGCGCTATTGACGCTCTGACCGCCAACATGCAGGCCTTCACGCGTGCCGCTTCCATCATGGGCGTCTTCGTCGTCGGTTGCCTGGTCGTCACCATGGGTGGCACCCAGATCAACCTCCAGATCCCCAACGGCACCACCCGTGGCCTTGCCCCTACTACCGTGATCGTCTCCGAGAAGGAGGCCGAGAACTTCACCGGTATGGAGGCATCGATACCGAGACCGCTGAGGCCGGTACCATCGCCATGACCGATAAGGACGCAACGCCCTCACCGCCACCGATGCCGACGGCAACGAGGTCAAGTGCGGCGTCGCCGATCTGGGCAACGGCATGGAGTCCGTGACCTACGCTACCGTTACCGAGGATCCGGTCAACTTCTCTGTTGCCGACACCCTCAACACCATCGTCCCGAAGCTCGTCCCGCTTATGCTTACGCTGCTGCTTTACTACATGTTCGCTAAGCACAGCTGGACCCCGACCAAGGGCATTCTCCTGCTCTTCGTCCTTGGCATCCTGGGCGCTGGCCCGCTTGGTCTCTGGCCGAGCATCTGGTAAGGCTCTAGCTTGAGGGGTGTGTCCCTACGCGGCTCACACCCCGACCCCTTAAGCCATGTGTATGTTAAAAAGCCGCGTGCTCGAAAAGAGCGCGCGGCTTTTTGTTTTCTTGTTGATTCGGGTGTGGCAGACAGATAATGCTAAACACCCTAGGTAGTTAGCCGAATTCGAGCAAAAGGGAGGATAGGATGGCGATCGGAGCGCGTAAGCGACCGCTGTACGATCAGCTGGTCGATATTCTGACCGAAAAGATTGACCATGAATATCGCGCCGGTGACATGATTCCTTCCGAGCGCGAACTTTCGGAGCGCTATGGTCTCTCGCGCACTACGGTACGCCTGGCTCTGCAGGAACTGGAGCGTTTAGGACTGGTGGTTCGGCAGCACGGTCGCGGTACCTTTGTGACCGACCGTTCGGCAAAAGCAACCAATCTTATGCAGTCCTACAGCTTTACCGAGCAGATGCGCGCGATGGGTCGAGAACCCGAGACCACGATTCTCGAGTTTTGCGAGATGGAGCCGATAAGAATCTGGCCGAGCATATGGGATTGCGCATCGGTGATCGCATTTTTAAGCTCAAGCGCCTTCGTTCTGCCGACAACATGCCCATGATGGTCGAACGCAGCTATCTACCGGTTCGTCAATTTCTGTCCCTAAAGCGACCGCTGCTGGAGCGTAAGCCGCTTTACGATGTGATTGAGCAGGACTTTCAGCAAAAGATTCGCGTGGCCGAAGAGGAGTTCTATGCGAGCATAGCCCGTCCCACCGATGCCCACCTTTTGGGAATTGTCGAGGGCTCGCCTGTGCTCGATTTGGTCAGGACTACGTATAACGAGTCAAACGAGGTAGTGGAGTACACACTCTCGGTTGCTCGTGCCGATCAGTTTAAATACAAGGTTTACCACCAGCGCAGTAACTAGTGCTCGCATCGTTTCCATATGGTGATTCTTTGCATTTAACTGGTTACTACCAGATAACCAACCGAAGTGTATAATTGCACGTCAGAGGATTACTTCTAGAGAGAGGTATTAGAAATGTTCGAGAAGAGTGTCGAGGAGCTCACCGAGCTCGGCGCCCAGATCACCACGGCCGAGATTGCTCAGCAGCCCGAGCTTTGGCGTGATACGCTCAACATCTATCGCGAGAACAAGGAGGCCATCGAGGCCTTCCTGGCCGAGGCTCGCGCTATGGGCGAGGGTCGTCTGTCCGTTGTCTTCACCGGTGCCGGTACGTCCGACTACGTTGGCGATACCTGCGCCCCGTACCTGCGTCACGCTGGCAACACTGATCTCTACGACTTTAAGTCCATCGCCACGACCGACATCGTGAGCGCCCCGCGCGACTTCCTGCGCGCCGAGGATCCCACGCTCGTGGTTTCCTTTGCCCGCTCTGGCAACAGCCCCGAGAGCCTTGCCGCCGTTGCCGTTGCCAAGGAGCTCGTCCACAACGTCAAGTTCCTCAACATCACCTGCGCTCCCGAGGGCAAGCTCGCCGTCGAGTCCGCCGATGATCCCAATGCGCTGACGCTGCTCATCCCGCGCGCCAACGACAAGGGCTTCGCCATGACCGGTTCCTACACCTGCATGACCCTGCTCTCCACCCTTATTTTCGACACTGCCTCTGACGAGCAGAAGGCCGAGTGGGTCGAGACGATTGCCAAGATGGGCGAGGAGGTCATCTCCCGTGAGCCTGAGATCGCCGATTACCTGGCTGGCGACTTCAACCGCGTGACCTACTTGGGTTCTGGCTCCTTCGGTGGCCTTGCCCAGGAGAGCCAGCTCAAGATCCTCGAGCTCGCTCACGGTCTGGTTGCTACTTCCTACGACACCTCCATGGGCTATCGTCACGGACCTAAGTCCTTCGTCGACGATAAGACGCTCGTCTTCGTGTTCGTCAACAACGACGCCTACACCCGTCAGTACGACATCGACATCCTCAACGAGATCGGTGGCGACAAGATTGCTCAGCACACCGTTGCCGTTCAGCAGGATGGCGCTACCGTCTACGAGGGCGAGTCCTTCACCTTTAAGGCTACGAGGCGCTTCCCGAGGCTACCTTGCCCTGCCGTTCGTGATGTTTGCCCAGGCTATCAGCCTGCTCAACTCCGTGCGCGTGGGCAACACGCCCGATACGCCGAGCCCCACCGGCACGGTCAACCGCGTGGTCAAGGGTGTGACGATTCACCCCTTCACCGCTTAATCGCGTCCCCCTGTAAGGGCGCCGTCCGCTCATAACGGCGGGCGGGCGCTTTTTGTTTTTACATGGACCGGGTATAAGCATTACCACAGTCAACTGCTTTAGAAGCAAGGAGTGCATATGAGCACGTACGCAATTAAGGCTGACAAGTTCTTCTTGCCGGCAGGCCCGCAACTGGGCGGCTATCTTATGGTCGAGGATGGCGTTTTTTGGCGCCTGGCAGGCCGACGAGCCCTCTTGCGAGATTAAGGACTACACGGGATCGTGGATCGCACCGGGTATGGTCGATACTCACATCCATGGCTTCTATAACCACTCGACTACCGATAACGATCCCGAGGGCATTGATATCAGCTCGACCGAGCTCGCCCGTCGCGGTACCACCAGCTGGCTGCCCACGACGTTCACCGATGGCGTCGAGCAGATCAAGGATGCCTGCGCCGCCATCGCCCAGGCGGACGAGGGTCGCGGCCCCGACTTCTGCGGTGCTCGCATTCAGGGCATCTATCTGGAGGGCCCCTTCTTTACCATGAAGCACGTGGGCGCGCAGAACCCCGCTTATCTTATCGATCCCTCCGAGGAGGTCTTCGATCAGTGGCAGGAGGCTGCGGGCGGTCGCATCGTTAAGAGCGCCATGGCGGCCGAGCGCGACGGTGCCGCTGCTTATGCGGCTGCTCTGAACGCCAAGGGTGTGGTGACCAGCATCGGTCACTCCGACGCCACCTACGATGAGTGCATCGCCGCCATCAACGCCGGTGCCAGCTGCTTTACGCATACCTATAACGGCCAGCGCGGGCTGCATCACCGTGAGCCCGGTGTCGTGGGCGCTGCCATGTCCACGCCCGAGACTACGCCGAGATCATCTGTGACGGTAAGCACGTAACCCTGCCGCCATCAAGGCGCTGCTGCAGGCAAGGCTGGCAGCACACGGTGCTCATCACCGCTGCCTGGGTTGCGGCGGCATGCCCGAGGGCAGCTACACCAGTGGTGGCATGGACGTCATCATGAAGGACAACCTGTGCTGGCTCGCCGACGGCAAGAGCATTGCCGGCTCGGTGCTCACGCTTGCCCAGGGCGTCAAGAACATCGTCGACTGGGGCATCGCCAGCGCCGATATCGCCATTCGCATGGCAACTGAGGTGCCGGCGCGCTCTGCACACATCGAGGATAAGTGCGGCAGCATCATGCCGGGTCGCGACGCCGACTTTGTCGTGTTCGACCATGAGCTCACCCTCGTCGAGACGTATGTTGGCGGCCAGAGCGTCGGCAACGCCTTTACCGAGTAACGATAGAAAAAGACGGCGGGCCCGAATCTGCTCGGACCCGCCGTATGGGTTAAACGCTCAAAAGCACCTTTACAGTTACAGCTTGTTAGCGATCTTCTTTGCCGTGCGCTTGACGCCGGCCACCAGACCTCCTGCAGGATGCTCCTTCTCGTAGGCTAGACGCTTCTCGCGCTTGGCATACTCTTCGACGATGATGTCGCCGTACTCGTCTTCGATTTTGTTGAAGAAATCGACGGCTCCCTTAATCTCTTCGGCAGTTGGGTGCCCCTTCTGGACGCCGCCGGCGAGCTTGAACGGTCCCCACGTATCAAAGCCGGGGCAGCCGTAGACACCCATAAAGATGGCCTGTCTCATGCGGCAGATGCCATCGATATCCTTGCCGTACCACTTGTTTTTGCCACCGTAGGTCATAAGGCCAAACACCTTGTCCTGCGGCTGCAGTACGTTCGTGAGCACGCGCGCCATATCTTTGTCGATCTCGGAGTAATAGATGCCCGTGGCGACGCCGATCAGATGATATTCGTGCAGGTCGGGGTACTCGTTTTTACCGAGTGACCTCACGTCGAGGGTATCGATTTCGGGGTGCGCCTCGACGATGGCGTCCACGAGCTTTTTCGTATTGCCGTGGTGGCGTGAGGCATAAAGGATGATGGTTCGCATAAGAAGGCCTTTCAGCTGTAATTGCATCAATGTCTGTATGGTACCCCGTTGCATGGCTGGGAAACCGGACGCATCGATGAACGTGCGGGTTTGTCCTTTGGTCAGGGCCGAGACGGGTTCTTGCGAGCAAAAAGCAGTTGTTCGAAAGGATGGACAATGGAATACGCTCTCTCCAACGATTCGATTTCTATCAAGGTCTCCACGGCCGGCGGCTCGTTTACCTCGATTGAGGCTGGAGGTCGCGAGTACTTGTGGCAGGGCGATCCCGCCGTGTGGTCCGGCCAGGCACCGATTTGCTTCCCGATTTGCGGAGGTTTGCGCGATAACAGCGCCATGACGTTTGCCGGACATCATGTGAAGCTCGCCCGCCACGGCTTTGCGCGCAAGCAGGAGTGGAAGCTGTTGAGCCAAAGCACAAACGAGCTGGCTATGTGCCTGGCATCCGAGGATAACGCCGCGCTGCTGAGCGATTATCCGTATCCGTTTAAACTTGTCGCCCGCTATACGCTCGAGGACGCCGCCGTGCGTGTCTCCTATGAGGTTACCAACGAGGGCACCGAGGACATGCCTTTCTTTATCGGTGGACACCCCGGCTTTAGGTGTCCGCTCGACGAGGGCGAGTCCTATACGGACTACGAGTTGCGTTTTGAGAAAGACGAGGCTGCGGAGCTCTGCACCGCCGTTCCCTCGACTGGATTGATTGACGTGGACAGGCGCTCCAAGAACCCCATGGTGGGAAAGACGCTGCCTTTGTCGCATGAGCTCTTCGATTTTGCGGAGACCATCTTTGACGTGCTGGAGAGCCGTCAGGTCACGCTTTCCAAAAAGGGCGAGGACAAGGGCGTTCGCCTGAGCTTTGAGGGCTTCCCGTACCTCATTGTGTGGAGCAAGCCCGAGGGTGATTTTGTGGCAGTTGAACCCTGGGGCGGCCTCTCGACCTGTTCCGATGAGGATGACGTGCTTGAGCACAAGCGCGGCTGCCTTATCGCCAAGCCCAAAGAAACCATCGTGCGCTCGTTCACAATCGAGATTCTGTAGTCGCATGTAGCCAATTCGTTTTGCAAGGCATAAGGAGCCTGCGAGATAAGGAGCTAGAAATGATCCTCACCGTTACGATGAACCCGTCCGTCGATACGCGCTATCAGCTCGATGAGCTCATTATCGACGACGTCAACCGCGTGACGCCCGAAAAGACCGCCGGCGGTAAGGGCCTCAACGTGGCCCGCGTCCTGGGCCAGCTGGGCGACGATGTCGTGGCAACCGGCCTGCTTGGTGGTCATATGGGCGCCTATATGGCCGAGCTCATGGATGCCAACGGCATTAAGAATGATTTTGTGCCCATCAAGGGCGAGACTCGCATCTGTCTCAATATCCTTCATGCTGGCAACCAGACCGAGTTGCTCGAGAGCGGCCCGACGATTGCCCCCGAGGAACTCGATGCCTTTACCGCCAAGTTCGCCGAGCTTGCGAGCAAGGCCGATGTCGTTACCATCTCGGGTTCGCTGCCCCGCGGCGTCGAGGCGGACTACTACGCCAAGATCACGGGCATTGCCGAGAACGCCGGCGCCAAGGTGCTGCTCGATACCTCGGGTGCCTCGCTTGAGGCTGCGCTCAAGTCCGAGGTCAAGCCTGAGCTGGTTAAGCCTAACCTGACCGAAATTAACGGCCTTCTGGGCACGAGCTTTACCACCGACGATGTGGACGAGCTCCGTTCCGCGCTCGCCTCTGACGCCCGCTTCTCCGATATCCCCTGGGTCGTCGTATCCATGGGCGCTGCCGGCTCAGTTGGCTTCCACAATGGCCGTGCGTTCCGCGCCAAGACCCCCGATATCCCCGCCGTTAACGCTACGGGCTCTGGCGATTCGACCATTGCTGGCTTCGCACATGCGATTGCTGCCGGCGCCGACGACGAGACGGTGCTGCGTACCGCCAACACCTGCGGCAAGCTCAATGCCATGGATCCCATGACTGGCCACTTGGTTATGGATCGTTGGGACGAGGTTTACAACGGCGTTGTCGTGACCGAGCTGTAGGAGCTTGTGCTGCGGCCCCGGCATCGGTTGCTAGCTCATGTCGACGACAAGTGCAGTAGCATTATGCCGGGGCGCGACGCCGACACTGTCGTGTTCAATCCCGACCTTACCCTGGTCGAGACGCATGTGGGTGGCAACAGCGTCGGTAATGCGTTTGCCGAGTAGCCGCCAAAGAAACGATCCGAGAGGGGATTTAGATGATTTACGGTGCATTGGGCGATATCGAGGAGTACCGTGGAATGCTCAAGGGCCTCGACGTGCTGATCGATTGGCTCGAGGAGAACGATCCGGCGAAGCTCGAGGTCGGCAGCCATCCGATTCTGGGCGACAAGGTCTTTGCGAACGTCATGGCTCCCACGACGCGTCCCGAAGCCGAGGCTCACTATGAGACGCATCAGCGCTATCACGACCTGCAGATCGACGTCGAGGGTCGCGAGGCCTTTAAGGTTGCCACGGGCAGCCTGACGCTGGTCCAGGAGTTCGACGAGAAGGACGACTACGATCTGGTCGATTCCGACGCCTCGATCGCCGGCGATCTTGCTGACGACAAGTTTGCGCTGTTTGTTGCCGGCGAGCCTCACATGCCCACGCTCGAGTTCCCGGGCGATGGCGCGCAACCGGTCAAGAAGATTTGCTTTAAGCTGCTTGCAGATGGTTACTGGGAGGAGTAGCGCGCTGCTCGGCTGAGCTGTTCGTGTTGCGAGCGTTATCCCTTGGGGGAGCTCGCTTGGGCCCCGCTGATCGCGGTTCCTTTGGGGATTGCGGTTGGCGGGGCTTTTGTTGAGTAGGGGAGTTTCCGGCGGCGTTGTGCTTGGATTGGCGGATGCGCGCCCGAAATCGGCAACAAAAAAGCCGCCCGAAGGCGGCTATCTTGTGCAATGGAGCCAGCGACCGGGCTCGAACCGGTGACCCCCGCTTTACGAGTACGTGAATTCGGCATTTGACGAGATGAGGCCAATTTCACTGAATTAAAAGGAAGCGCAGGTAGAAATAGGTAATTAACAATTATTGAGCTAGCTATTAGAATCATATTTCCCACTATTTTCACACTTAGAGAGACTTGAAAGTGTGAAAAGTTTCGATTAGGCTTGCTGGCAAAGCTTTAAAGGCTTTGCCAGCAAGCCTAATCGAAAATCTAACGAGGGATATGATTGCAGGGATTGATAAAAAAGACCGCTCGCGGCACATCGGAATGCATCGATAAGAGCAAAGGCGTCTATCGGATTTATTTTCCCTGGGAAAAAGATCCGGAGACAGGACGGTACCGCCGTAGTCCGTCACGCAGGGTTCACTGCAGAAGCAAGAACCCGAAAAACTGGCCGAGTGAAGTCGCCAAGGCGCTGGAGGCCTATAGAGCTGAACTTGAGGGCGCTTCCAACCGTGGCAATGGTCCTCTGGGCCTATCAGATTATGCGGACAGGTTTCACGCGAACAGGGAGTCGACCATGGGATCACCTCTTGCTTATGAGCGTGAAGGTTTGGACATTCGTCACATACGCGAGCTGTTCGGCAATCCCGATCTCACTCGGCTTAAATCGGATGACGTTCGCACTGCTTATGCCAAGGCTAGAAAAGAAGGCCGATTCAGCGAAAGTGAAATTCGCCGCATCCACATCAAGCTCAAACAGGTAATGGAGGATGCCGTCGATAACGACCTCGTGGGCAAAAACCCTTGTAGGGGAGTGAAACTGCCCAAGCAGAATGTCGAGGCTCGTAAGGCGCTGAGCGCCGATGAGGCGGCAAGGCTTCTTGCGGTCCTTTTGGAGGAGAAGCCATCTTCCTTTATCACATGCACAATGCTTCTACTTCTCTGCGGTTTGAGGAAGGGGGAGGCCCTTGGTCTCTCATGGGAGGATTATGACCCCGACGCCAAGACTCTGAGGATAGTAAAGCAATATACGAACGACAGGACATTGAGGCCGCCTAAATCAAAGATGAGCAGGCGTAAGATTTCGGTTGGAAATGAACTTGCCGACTATCTGGACAGGTGGAAAGCCATTCAGCGGAGTGAGTTCGATTCCTTTGCAGTGGGGCAGACTGGAGAAACGCCCATTGTCCATTCCATTGGGATCGTTGACGCCGCCAACGGCAAACGGGCTCTTGTGACCCGGATGGATGGACATAACTATTCAAGGGCGTTTAGGCTGTTTGCGGCGAAAAACGGCTTCGGTACTTTTAAGGAGAGCAGGGAAGTCATTGGGAGTGACGGCGTCAAACGTACCCGCTATACGGGTTATAGCGGGCTGAAGCCTCATGAGCTTAGACATACGCAAGCGACTTTGCTCGTTGGTGCCAATGCGGACATTAAGACGATCCAGGCGCGTTTGGGCCATGCTAGCCCATCGACGACGCTGTCTATCTATAGCCACTTTATCGAGGCAAATGACCAGAAGGCAGCATCAGTGCTGGATGATCTGCTGAAGGGCTAAAAAGGGCTAAAAAAGAGGCCCCAAAGGGGCCTCTTTTTTAAGCGACATTGTTTCGGTAGATCATTGCGCCATATGGCGGCTCCAGCTCCATAGACTGATAGTAGCTGGCATCTAGAAGGTTGAAATAACAAATGATGGGGGCGGCTAGGTGCTCGTCCATATTTAGGTAATGTCCCTCATCATCTGTGACCAGTTTGACCTCGTCGCGCATCACGTCGGTCATGCGGGGCCAGAGTTTGGTTGCGCGCTGCAATTTGTCCTTTTGACTGTACTCTCCGTTATGGAAGAAGGCAAAATGAGGCGCATCGTATTTTGCGCCGCCGCGAATTTCGATAATTCCGACCTGGCTGCAAGACTTCGCGCATTCCTCTGTTTCCAATAAAGTCCAAGAGGAGGGGAGGACAGCGTAATCGCCGCCGAGGAGATCGACCCGTCTCATTCCCTGGGGCCTCTCCTCTTTCTCGCAATATAAAGAGAAATGGTCGTGGAGCCTCTGGAATTGCTCTCGATAAAGTTCCAATTGACTAAAACTCATTTCTTCTGATCCGTCAACGGGAAGGGCCTTCATTTCATTGGTGATTTGCCGAGCTTCCCTGAGGCACGCCTCATCGAGGGCCCTGGCGACCCTCGGCTGCAACCCCGTGAGCAGGTTGCATAGATAGTCGATAGCCTCGCCGGTGCTTCTGACTGATTCGGGGTTCTTGAGGCGTAGCTCTTCGATTTTCTCCGGGGTCGTCGCCTGAACAGTTGTTCCGAACTTAATTTTCCGCATCTTACTTCCGGATAATGGTAAACGTCCCATAACCACTCCAATCATCGTTGTATATATATTAAATCAGTCAGACAATAAAGTCTATACAGTCAGAAAGTGAATTAGAAATTAGAACTGTAACTAGATATGATTGTGCAACAGACAGTGTTACAATATAAACAGTAAGCGCCTGACCAGCTTGTTTGAAAGGAGTTATTTTATTTTCGGTCATTGATTAAAAAGCCGCCCGCCCTTCCCTATCTAAGTTTGGCGACGAAGGGGGAGGGGCGAGCTAGCCTGAAAGGATTCTACCATGATTGTAGAGCCTGAACCGTACGCTGCCGTACAAGCATCAACTGCGGTTTCTTCTGATTCCAACTTGGGCCACGAGCGCCTTCTTGGCATCGCTGAAGTGTGCAAGATAACCGGCTTGAGTCCGGTTACGGCCTCGAAGATGATGAAGGAGAGCGGGCGCGCGATTGCGTTGCACCGCCGCATTTACATCCTTGAATCGAGCTTCTTTGCATACCTCCATGAATTGGAGGCGAGCGAACCGTGCCGGCTTTAAATCCCATGAGCGTCGGCCTCGACGAGACCGCCTTGCGTATCTTAAAGAATAGGCCGCTTGGGCATATCGAACACGGTGCGCTGGATACTATCCTCGGAGGTCTTCGTCAATACCTGTGCATCGTCCCCGGCGGACCCGGTACGGGTAAAAAACGTTTATGCAGCAAATCGCCGACGATGGGCCATTGCTGGCCATCCGGTGGTCATCTTTGAGGGCGAGCTCGGGCGAGACAGCATGCTCGCGAAGAGCCTCACCCGCATCTCGGGCGGCGAGCTCACGCACGATGATATGAACGGCGATGGCATGTCTGAGGACAAACGCGGGCTCTTCGAGAAGGTTCTCGACATTTACGCCCGCAGCATCGCCGAGCGAATGTATATCATTCCTGGTGAAATTAAATATGCCGGGATGCGAAAGGCAATCGAAGAGGTTGCCGATAAACATGGCGAACCGCCACTGGTTATTGTTGATTACGCGCAAATCGTCTCTTTGCCGCAGGAACTGCGCATTGCCGACGAGCGTATCGGTCTCAAGCTCGTCGCTTCCGAGCTCCGCCGAATCGTGGATGAGGCCCATTGTCCGCTCTTCGCTATCTCATCAATTAACCGCGTTAATTACGACAAGCAGACCACCGGGCTTCAGGCGATAGGCGGGTGCAACATGTTCGAGTATTCGGCAGATCTCGTTATGTCGCTTTCTATTAAGGGCGATAAGCCCGAAGAGCGTAATGCCAATATGTTGCTTAAAAAACGGCCCGTCATTGCTTCAATCACAAAGAACCGTTACGGTTCCTGCGGTATTGTCGAGTTTGAGTTCAACGCACCAGCAGCGATGTTTACCGAAATCGGCTAATTATGGAGCCCGGACCCTACATTGGTGGATACCGGCTCCCAATCCATGCTTGTCGTCCGATGAGCTCGCGCGCGCCGAGAACAGGGATCTTCCTCTGCTCTCGGCCGATGAGCTCATTTGGGAATGGAAGCGCCTGCTCGATGCTCTCGATATCTATAGAGAACAATGGCGACCATACCGTATATATCTCGGCAGCTTGCCGGGAGTCCCCTTCGATGTCTGGGCGAGGGTGAGGATTGGGCGCATCGGTCAGATGCTCCAAACAATTTCAACTTAATAAAAGGGGCGGGGCCGATGCGTCGGCCCCCGCTCGGATTGGATGGTTATGACTTCCATGAATACGCATATCAACGTACGGATGAGTGAGTCGCAGCGTAAGGCTATCGAGGAGAAGGCGGCGGCCATGAACATGCCGGCGTCCTCCTTCATGCGCGATGCCGCCCTGCTCTGCGGCGAGAAGCCGGTCAGGGTCGCCGACGCGGGGGAACTTGCCGGTATCAGGACTGAGTTGAAGAAGATCGGCACGAACCTCAACCAGGCGGTCCGCGCCCTCAACACCTACGGGTCCGATCCGGTCGTCCTCAATAATCTCAACCGGGCGACATCAATCGTCTCGACGGCGGTGGGCTGGGTCAACGACCTACTCGCCCGTGCGAGAGAGTAGGTGGTTCTCGTGAAGGAGAAGGTGGTCATGGCGCTGGTTTTCGCAGCGCTGCTTACCGCGGGGTTTGCGCCACTTATCGCCATTCCCCTCGATTGCATGATCCTCGGATTTCCAATCGAGCTGAGCTCGATCGGATTCACCCTGAGCGTGGATAACACCATTTGGTGGTGGATTAACGTGGGGCCTCATTGCGTCCCTGGCTGTCTCGCCTCGTTCGCGCTGTTCCTGTCGGTATTTCGTGCTCATGCAGCTATCGGCTTCCTCGAAGGAGCGAGCCGCGACGGAGGTGTACTTGGGGAGGCGCGGGTGAAACGGGGCCGGAGACCATCCGGGGCTCGGAGATTTGGGACGGGCACGGACAGCCGAAAAGCAGAGGATTCGTGTACGGGTTTGAGAAGACGCTGTTCGGCTCCAAGTATCTGTTCGAACCGAGGCGGCACATGTTCCTCGACGGCTCAACGGGTGCCGGAAAATCAAGATCGCTGCTGATCCCGACAATTGATCTGCTGACGTATGGGGCGGATGACGGGGAATCGAGGCCGCAGACCATTATCGTGTCCGATGTGAAGAGTGAGCTCATCGAGTTGACGGGCGACGAGCTGGAGCGTCGCGGGTACCGGGTGCTTCTGCTGGACGCCCAGCATCCCGAGAAGAGCGACACGTTCAATCCACTGGAAATGGTCGATAGGCTCGCGAACGGGGGGAATCTGCCGGGGGCTGAGCAGGCCGCGGATGCCGTCGCCCGTACGCTCATCGCCGGGGAGGGCGATGCGAAGGCGAGCCACTGGACGGAATCCGCGCGTCGCTGCTCGCCGCGACGATCCTTCTGGTCGTGCTGGACGAGGGCTGCCCGCGGGGCTGCAAGCACCTCGCGACGGTCTACCACATCATGTGCCTGGGGACGGAGGGGGCCGGCGAGGATCCGTGTGAGCCGCTGAAGGGCCTGTTCCGTTCCCTGCCGCAGGGGCATCCGGCCCGCTCGCGTGCCTCACAGTTCATCTCGAGCGGCGGCAACGAGCTGAGGAGCATCGTTTCCACGCTAAAGGTCAACCTGAGGATCTACGCTTCGCGCCGATTGCGCGAATGGTCTCGGGCGATGATATCGATCCGAGTAGAATCCTGAGCGAGAAGACCGCGCTGTTCCTCCACGTGATGGACGAGGGCTCCCCCTACAACGCGATCGCGGCGGTCCTGTTCGAGCAGCTCTACGCTGCCGTGTATTCCATCGCGGACGCAGCTGGTGGAAAGCTGCCGCGGCCGGTGTCCATCCTCGGCGACGATGGGGGAACCTGCCGAAGGTCGAGTGCCTGCCTAGCCTTCTCAGCCTTGGGCGCTCGTACGACCTGTTCTGGATGGGCGCAGTCCAGAACATCTCTCAGCTGAACAAGTACGGCGAGCGCGACGGACGGAAGAAGATCCTGGCAAACTGCGGCGTCAAGGTCGCCATGAAACTGGGCGAGGCCGAGGACCGCCAGTATTTCACCGAGCTAGTCGGGAAGACGACGCGGCACACCATGGGAACAGCTCGAGCAGGGGGCCTTCGGGCGGTACGGGGTCGACATCCTACAGCGAGCACGCCGACGACCTGATTCATCCTTGGGAGTGGACGGAGATGTCCCCCGACAAGGACGGCGCATCGTGGTGAAGACCGCGGAGAACGGCGTGGGCAGGGAACATGCGGGGTGCTTCCGGGCCCTGTCTGCGATTGCACGCGGATGCCGACGAAGGAGCACTTCGATCTGGGGACGCGCGAGCACGAGGCGGCCAAGAGGATGGAATACCAGCCAGGCTGATATCAAGGCAAATGGGTCGTGGAGGACGGCGTCGATCTCTGGACTCCCGAATTCGAGGAAGAGGCCGCGGAGCCGCCTGTTGCCGACGGATGGTCCGGCCTCTTCGTCGACTGACGGCGGTTTTGAAGGGAGGTTGGAAAATGACCGCAATCAAGCAGGCGAGCGTCATGAGCGGGGAGCACCTCCAAAACCTCAAGCGGTATTTCGATTGGGACAGGGAGAAAGTCCTGGACCACGATACCCAGCACATCATCGATGAGGATCGATGGTTCGAGGAAATGGACGCACCCGGGAGGCGGCCGGGCACAACCGGCCCGGGAAGCAGGGCGCAAGGTGCACGTACATGCAGCATCAGGTGATCGGCTTCAACCCGGACGAGTGCTCCTGCAACGGCGGGCCGATGACGCCCTCGCGTTGCATGGAGTACGCGAGGGACTACATCGCCAAGCGCTATCCCAACCAGGAGATCGTGATTGTGCTGCATGAGGAGAGGTGCAGGTCGGATGGATCGGCCCGATTCGCCGCTCACCTCGCCATCAATAGGACGGACCTCGAGACTGGGCGGCGTCTGAACGACGGGCCGGCGAGGGCGGCGGCGAAATCCCGCGTGAGAACGGTGAAGGAGCTCGATACGAAGTACGGCCTGAGCCAGCTCGAAAGGGGCCTCTCGAACTCGAAGGTGCACGCGCGCCAGCCCGGTCGCGAGGAGCGCGAGATGGCAAAGAAGGGGAGATCCGACAAATCCGAGAACGCAAGGGTCCGAGCGATTGTCGCCCAGAGGGCAGAGGAGGTCGGGAGGCTCAAGAGCTGCCCCGACCGCTTCGGAGAGTTTGCAAGGCGGTTGGAATCGGATGGGATCGAGATCGCCCGATCCAAGCGGGGGGCGCTGCAATACCGCTATCACTCGGAGTCCCTCGGCAAGACGAGGAAGATCAACGGCGCGAGGCTCGGCTACGCCGTCAACCGCTCGACCGGGCGGATTATGAGGTTCACGGCAAGGGGAATCGACCTTGCCATACGGGCCGCGTGGGAGCTGGCTCGCGAGGGTGTGGATGACGAAAGAGGCCGGGACTGACTTTCATATCTGAGGTCCGTGCAACAGCCGGTAAGCCTGTTGCACGGTTCTGCGGGAGCGACTTTGGAGCGGTTCGCACATTCCGGCTTCGGCCGGGCAAGATATTCCGTTGCACGGAATACATATCTTGCATGCCCCGAGAAGCGTAGGCCGAATCGACCGGAGTGCAACGGGACAGGTGAGCGGAGGCGCAGTGATGGCGACCCAGGGGAGCCATCGAACGGAGCCGGAGCGAGAGCCGGGCGGGGCGATCGCGAGTTGAAGCCGAGTGATTGTCCCGCCGTTCACGGCCCGCCGGCGGCGGCCCGGGGTTCCAAGGGGACTCGTCCCTTTGGCGCGAAGGGGTCCGGGGATGGCGCGAGACATCCCCGTGAAACGCCGCGACGGGCACGCCCCTGTTAGCGTCAATCTAATTTTCACCAGTTTCACTAATCAAACGCGCCGTTCGCGCAAAGGCGGCTTCACCGCTTGCGCTAACGTATTTTCACCGATTCCGGTCACGCCTTGACGGGTCCGTCCCTCGGCAGGTCCTTCAGCCTGTAGGACCTGCCGGCTATCTTGACCAGGTGGCAGTGGTGGCAGTGGTGGCACACCCTGTCCGCGATCGCGCTCGCCGCCACGTCGTCCCCGAACACCCTGCCCCAGCCGCCGATCCCCACGTCGGCGGTGATGATCGTCGAGCGCTGCTCGTAGCGCGTCAATATCAGCTGGAACAACAGGTCCGCGCCCACGCTGCCGACGTCGAGGTAGCCGAGCTCGTCGATGATCAGCAGCCTCGAGTGGGCGTAGTACTTGAGCCTCTTCTTGAGGATGCCGCGCGACGAGGCGTCCTCAAGGTCCTCGACGAGCCGGGCGCAGTCCACGAACCTGACCTCGCGCCCCGCCCTGACTGCCTCGATGCCCAGCGCGACGGCGAGATGCGTCTTGCCCACGCCGGGGCTTCCCACGAACAGGACGTTCTCGGCCCGCTCCACGAACCTGAGGGTCGCGAGCTCCTCGATCTCGGCGCGAGGGACCGACGGCTGGAAGTCCCAGTCGAAGTCCGCCAGCCCCTTGACGTAGGGGAACCCCGACGACCGAATGCGCTGGTTGGTGATCCTGACCTCCCGGGCGGCGACCTCGACGCGCGTCATCTCCTCGAGGCGGAGGCGAAGCCCCGCTCGCCCGCGGCGACCATCCTCACGTAGTCGGGCAGGGACGCCGCCATCTCGTGCAGCCCGAGCGCGGAGAGGTCGACCTCGCCAGGTCCATCGCGCGCCACAGCCGCGGCCTTGGCGACCTGTCGTAGCATTCGCTGCCCTCCCGCAGACGGGGCACCGCAGCCCGAAACTCGTCCACGGCCTGACGCCGACGATTATCCTGCCGCCGTCGATGCTGGCGTACTCGATCACGGTGTGGACCAGCGCGAGCGCGCGGCTTAGTATCCTGTTCATGCGTCAGGGCCTTTCCGGTAGGTTGATGTAGCAAGCGAAATCCTACCCTGCCCGGCGCGAAACGGCCCCCTCTCGGGGCCGTTTCCCTTATATGCGGAACTTTTTGCATCCACCTGCGGAAAAAATTGATGTCTCGCCCACAGAAACTACCGAAGAGCCTAAAATCGGCTCATATTCAAACAGACACAAGGAGGGATTAATTATGGAATGGAGCTTTGACGAAATAAGGGGATTTATCCCGAAATCGATTTCTCTCCCATACTCAAGAGAGGAAAAGAACGGGTACCGCTCTGTTCTAACCGGACGCGATGAGCTGAACTATATCATGTTGAACGGAAGCGGGAGCTACATCGTCTCTCTGTGCGATGGTAAAAACACCGTTGAAACAATCCTTAATCGGATGTGCGACAAGTTTCCAGACGCCAATCCGGACATGCTCAAATCTGACTTAGCCTCGGCAATGAGAGGTTTCAGCGTATCGAGACTAATAGGATGGGTCAAAACTCCGACCGAAAATGGCACACCCATTGCCGATGAGATTTGCGTGGACAATGGGACCCATATACGGCTTGCCCAAGAAAACGATATTCGCCTGATTTGCTCCCTGGCAAGCCAGGCGAGCTCATCAGAACCAGAAAGTCCCACAATTGTCTACGGTTGGCCTCTTTCCGTCGAGCAGTATGAACGACCGCTAGAGGTGCGAAACGGATTGTTCAATCTGAGCAGGATTTTTCATTGTATATGAGTCAGGGAGACCAACCGGTCTACTCGGCCTCGCCCCCTCCAGCAATCCCTTACTCAGATACGCAGACATCTGTCTTCTTTTGTGCCCCGCAAGCATCGCCGTTCAATGTATTGCCGCTGCGGCCAGCTTCTATCGTCAAGAATTTTGCGATGTTCCCAATTTTTTTCCACCTGAACCTAACCAGCAAGGAAATTGCATCAAACGAAGGAATTCGAAATCTTATCAATGAGCCAGAATTCACTTGCGCTGGCACTTTTCCAGGTGAGTGCAGCGACGGCGACTGCATGAATGTATACTGTTTTCAGAAGTCTGTTAAGAGGAACCATGGGACGAGTTTCGGAAAACAAGTACACCAACGTTCTCAGAGCGCCACATCACGTCGCCCTTGACATAACAAACAAGTGCAACTTGAGATGTCTGCACTGCTATAACAGCAGCGGCGAGAATGAGGTCATGCACGACGAGTTGACCTCAGATGAACTTTTTGTTTTCGCAAAGGAAATGGCAGACATGTCGCTTTACAGCATGTGTTTCTGTGGAGGAGAAACCTTGTTGCGCAGTAAAGATATCTTGCGCTGCCTTCCCATATTGCGAGATGGGAATGTTGCAGCGAGCCTGGTAACCAACGGGCTTCTCCTCACGGAATCCCTTCTCCGAGATTTAGAAGATTCCGGACTCAAAAGCATCCAATTTAGCCTAGACGGCATTGGGTCAGCTCACGATAGGCTGAGGGGACATGAGGGAGCCTTCGAAATCGTCGAAGAAGCAGTTGCCACCGTACTCAACCATTCCGATTTGCACCTTGCTATCGCATTTACGCCCACGTCGTTCAACACCGAACAGTTTCCCGATGTCATCTCACTATTAGATGAGATTTTCACCAAATCTAACAGGCCGAAGAGGACGCCGGGTGACTTTATCGAACTACGTGTCCAACCCCTCATGGTTTTGGGCCGTGCGCGAAAGAACACATTTATTAGACCGGACTATTCCCAATACCGTACGTTGATTCACGCCATTCAAGAGGACGACTTCCTTCGGAAGCACCCGAATGTCCGACCGCAATGGGGCGACCCCGTCGACCATCTAATTCGCTTCTCTGATAACCGATATCTATTAGATCAGGTTTCAGTGCACGCAAACGGCGACATCGTCGTTTCTCCGTATATCCCGTTAGTGGTTGGCAACATCAGAAACCACCCTCTTGAGGATTACTGGAACAACGGACTTAGCTCAATTTGGTCCACAAAACTGGTTCAAGACCTCTGTAACCACATGTGGACCATTGACGACATGGAGCGTATGTCCGACACAATTTGCGATATAGATATGGGAGGTGATCTACACGTTGACCTGATTGATGATACCGCGGATGAACTGTTGAACTCATCGTTGAAGGAGATGTTGGGTTAAATGTACGAGAAGCCCGTAGTAGACAACATGAATCCGACCAGAGCATCGACTCTTGGAACGGAAACTTGGTTCGACATGTATTACATCGTGTGGGGAGCAAATGTGGCGGTCGGAGTCACCGCAGTTGGAGCCTATGAACTGGTCCTCATCACTTTTGCCGCAGCACTTCCCCTCAGCGAGCAAGGTGGCCAAGACGAGCAATGAGTCCTGAAGCGCTAAGATCATCCATTGGCGGCATGGTAGGAGGAATCTGCTTTCTCGTTGTCGGGGTGTTAATGGTAAAGACCGGCAATCCCGGCCTGATTCACAGTTACCATATCGCTCATATTCCAAGCGAGAAGATTCCTCTTGTTGCCAGATTGGTCGGACTCGGAATAGCGTTGACGGGAGCCGGTCTCGTTCTCGCGGGCATCATTGCCTTTGCGTCCCAAATCCCATTATCGGCATCGGCGGCTTTCATTCTGCCGCTCATCATAATCTTTGCCGGTCTTGGCGTCTCCTTGCTAACGATCGTAGTGTTCACATTTCGACCATGGTCATAATGGATTTCCTATTGCATGAAACTTCAGGCGCATGCCCAACAAACAATGAAAAAATTTACAGCTTTAGTCGGACGGCTGTTTTATTTTTCAGCCGTCCGACTGCCGTGCGCGGCCTATTGATCGAACATAAAAATTCCCGTTTCTATGAGGATCCAGCTCGCAAAGACTCTCTATGGAAGCGCTCGTGCCGATTAGTCGCCGCTTCGTTTCCACCGAACCGCGGTGTAAGGTGTCATCAGTTGGTATTTCATACCTGATAGATTGGGGCCATTCTTGATTCGGTACGTCTTATCGAAGTTTAGTAAAACAAAGGGTGCTTTCACGTTCATTGCCATCACGACGATTGGAATCGCCCTTTCCTATGCCGCACCATATGTGAACGGAAAGTTCTTAGATTTCCTTCTTGCCAATCGCAGCGAGAAGGATGCTGTGCTTTTTGCGCTCTTCGTAGCTTCAATAGGGGTCTTTTCTGCCTTATTTTCATATTTTGCAGGAACGTTATCTATCCGTATATCCACAAAGCTTTCTTTTGACCTACTCAGGGAAACCGTCTTGCGCTTTGAGCGAGTTAATTTTCTGACGAACCGAACAACCGACTCAGCCTATACGACGCAAAGGATTTTCACTGACTCAGGTGTTGTTTCTTCTTTCGTTCTAACAAACTTTATCAGCGCTCCCCTGTCTGTTGTCGCCATTCCTTTCGTGTTGCTCGTCATATGGTCGGTTGATCCACTCCTCGCACTATTCTCCATCCTCCTTCTTGTGGCATATCTCTTCGTTATTACCGGATTGCGAAAGCTTCTATATAAAGTCATGTACGAGAAGAAGGAGGCAGATAGCGCTTTCTATGCCGTAATAGCATCGCAGTTGAATCAGATTCTCAACATTCAGTTACGTCTTCATACAATAAAAGCGAGCTAGCACTTGACACCGGATTTGAAAAGTATTTTCCAAAGGTCTTGCACTCGGGAAAGCTCTCATTCTCACTAACATCGATTGACAGCCTTTTTGCTGCCGTGTTTCAAGCGATAATACTCATCGTATCCGGAGTGCGAATCATCAATGGACCATGACGATAGGCGAATACACCATCGTCCGGTGCATATTTTGCCGTCCTATTTAAAACCTTGAAAACACGATGAACCTGTTCAAGTCCTATCAGGATGCCAAGCTTCGTGGGACAGGATGAGCGCCATGGGAAAGGTAGGACCGGGAACCAGAGCAAGATCAGACAGGTTTAGTCAAGATTGACACAATAAATCGCATTTCTGTTCCAAGTTGGATTTTACGGTACCCCTTCCAGACGGATCTCCCCGAAAGGTTCTTGACGGATTTTCCTTCGATTTCTCCGGCCCTGGAACATACTGCATAACCGGAGAAAATGGAAGAGGAAAAACGTCGCTCCTTTACCTGCTCCTTGGGCTGTATCCATCGGCAGGCAAAGTAACATACAACGACATGCCGATTGAAAAATGCAATTTGGATTACATACGTTCAGACACGATATCGTGCTGCCCCCAACCGTGCTTCGCTCCAGATGAGACGGTTCGGGACCTGTTGGATTATTTCAACACCCCATTTTTTACAAAGCACCAGCATATGAATGAGCTACCGTCGTTGACAACCAGCATAGAGGGCTTGCTTGAGAAAACGTTGTCCTGAACTTTCGGGTGGTGAGCTGCGCCGTGTATACTTGTGTCGGCAATTTCCCGTAATCCATCAGTCTTGGTGCTCGATGAGCCTACAACTGGATTGGATGAAACAAGCCGAGCCGAACTCGCTTCGTATGTCAGAAACAACAAATTGAAACAGCTCATTATCATTGTTTCACATGATAATGAGCTGGCAAATGCAGCGGAAACGATCGTCAGTCTAGATAACGCGTCACACCGTTGCGCAAATCGATAGGACCGCATCGAGTCGCAGCAATTGCAGAAGGCTAAGCTATAATGATTGCCCTTTACCCATGCGTATCTCAAGGCCTCGATGATGATCCTTGATACCGTGGTGTTGTGTTCCGCCGCGTAGGTGCTCATCTCTTGCTTCTGCTCTTCCGTAACCCAAAAGGTGATGCACTCCCCTTTCTTGCGACTTGTCGAATCCCCTTTGTTTCGTGTGTCTTGATTACCCATGAGGGTCATGCTCGCCTCTCCAACGGGCATGACGCGGCGAGTTGGCTTCTTAATTGCCACCGTAAATCTCCTTATCCTCCTCGATGCCCTCCTTCACCTGTTTGAGTAATTGTCCTCTTTGACACCGGCGATATTGCGCTTACACACCGTCCGCTCACATCCCGAATATTGCCGTTCGGCACCGCCGATATTCCCGTCGGCACCGTCCCCCTGGTACGTTCCGGCTGTCCATGCAGCCGAGACCAAGGAGGTACAGCATGGCGAGAAGGATAAGGGCCAGGGAGGCCCTCAGGCTCCGTGCGTCCGGCCTGTCGCAGAACGCGATAGCCCGCGCGGCGCATTGATTGGAAGGCTGTATGGACGTCAGGCTGCTTGGAAAGAAAAACGAGGGCGAGGGCCTTGGGGTCGCTGTTCTCGTTGATTCGGCTTTTGCAGAGTTAAAAGACAAGAGCGATGAGCAGTTGGCGGAGGCCCAGAGATTTTTGATTGACTTTATGAAAAAAGTTGCTCGGCTAAAGGGAGTGAGAATTGATCGGCCCCATTTCCTCCGCTCGGAGCTGAGGAGGAAGGGTGTCCATAAAGATGTCGGCGAGTTTGCCGTGGAAACGACCCCCGTTACCGCCGGAATCGATGTGGGCCTGATCGATAGAATTGCTAGAGAAGTAATTGATTATGAGGCAAAGAAGTCAACCGCCTTTTCCTTTGCAGCGGGTCTTCCCGGAGGTGTCGCGATGGTGGGCACCATTCCTGCCGATATTACGTAATACTACGTGCACGCATTCAGGATTATGCAGAAACTGGCATACCTGTATGGCTGGCAGACCTTTTTTTGAAGAATGTGACGACGTGATGACGAGACTCTCTACGAAATGGCAGTGTTGCTCGGTGTGATGATGGGTGTAGGCAGCGCGAATTCGATGCTAACCGTAATCGCCAAAAACGCCCAAGAGGCGGTCGCGAAAAAGGTCGCTCGCCAGTCGCTAACCAAGACCAGTTGGTATCCGATCCTGAAGAAGCTCTTGAGCTTCATGGGTATCAAGATAACAAAGCAGACGGTGGGGGATGCCGCTGGCAAGGTTGTTGTGGGCGTCGGTGGCGTAATCTCTGGTGCTATCACCTTTATGGGTCTTTCAAAGGGGTCGGCGCGCTTGTGTAGGCAGCTTAAGTGCTTGCCGCAGGCAAACGAGCGGATTCCTGGCACTGGGTACTATGAAAAGGATGAGGCCGCGGTTGCCAAGAAGAGGATTGACGTAGCGGAACCCCTCTTTATCGAAAAGTTCGGATTTTACTCCCATATTCTACGGCTCTATTGTTGAATATGCTGACCGGCTGGAGGAGTCACTGGCGACTGGAGAAGCGAAGCTGGATGCATATAATCCGGACGTTCTTCTCTGATACTCAGCGGAATTAGGCTATGCGTAACAGGATTGTTGTTCGATCTAATGTGAACGTTGGATGATGCTAACTAATTTATGGAAACAGTTAAAAAAAGTTTTCACCCCTTTTTCACTCCTCGGAGAAGGAGGAAAGAGACGCGAAAACAAAAAAGCTCAGAAGCAATTACGCTTCTGAGCTGCACTAATGCAATGGAGCCAGCGACCGGGCTCGAACCGGTGACCCCCGCTTTACGAGAGCGGTGCTCTACCAACTGAGCTACGCTGGCGGCCATGTGATGGCGCAACTGAGGCGTCAACGGCTGTCTATGATACGGGACATCGCAAATCCGCGCAAGTGTTCTGACGGCTTTTCTCACTTTAAATGCACTAATATTGGAGACGCGATGTCTTGCTCTTACGGGTCTCAAACAGAATGGGGCAGCGATGACTCAACCCAAGATTCTTCTCGCACGCATCGACGACCGTTTCATTTACGGACAAGACGTTGAGCTGTGGAACGAAGCCGTGGGTTCCAACCTTGTCCTAATCGTCAACGATGAGATCGCGGCAGATTCGCGCCAATGGGCACCCATGAGGGTGGCGGCGCCAGAAGGCGTTTGGACGCGGTTTTTCTCGGTGCAAAGGACCATCGACGTCATTCATACCGCAACGCCTCGCCAATTGATTCTGATCATGGTGGCCTCACCCTCCGATGCGCTCGCGCTGGTTAAGGGCGGTGTGCCGATCACCAAGATCAGCATTGGTCATATGCAGGCAGGGGAGGGCAAGCGTCCCGCAACGCCCGCAGTTGCCGTAGACGACACAGACGTCGCTGTTCTCAGAGAGCTGCAAAAGCTCGGCATAGAACTAGAAATCCGCTATCTCCCCAGTTCCGCCCCCGACCCCATCGGCAATCTGTTCAACTGATCCCTTGGGGACGGAGGAAAACGGATCATTTTGCCTTCGTAGGGGATCTGTGTGGCGCTGTCCGCCAAAACTATGCCGGTTTACTACGATGAATTGCTTATCGCCGAGCATGCCAAATGGTGACGCATAATTTCTTTCGCAAATTGACAACCGCATAGCGGAACACGGCCCGCGCCCCGTCATATGATTTCTAGCGGCTAAACAACAAATCAACGACGAAAGGGGCACGGGCCGTGTCTGCGAACATCGTAACAGTCGACGAGGAGTCGCTGCGCAAGGACATAAAGAATCTGGTGAGGAAGACCGTCGAGGAGACGCTCAACGCGCTGCTCGACGAGGAGGCGTCCGAGCTCGTAGGG
>ENA-OPYV01000063-OPYV01000063.1-human-gut-metagenome-genome-assembly--contig:-NODE-63-length-30990-cov-4.531381_pt1 | contig 30990 bp, 37 predicted proteins | sample MGYA00242474_ERZ504485 | MGnify/ENA primary metagenome ERZ504485 (study PRJEB26092, sample SAMD00036263) | human gut metagenome | host: Homo sapiens | study: EMG produced TPA metagenomics assembly of...
ACGCGCGCCGACGTGATCGAGAAGCTGATCCGCACCGGATACGTGGACCGCAAGGGCAAGCAGCTGCGCTCCACGGACCAGGGCCGTTCCCTGATCGACGTGGTCGCCCCGAAGCTCAAGGACGTGGCATTGACCGCCGACATGGAACGACGCCTCTCGGAGGTCGAACACGGCCAGGCCGCGGCCTCGCAGGTCGAAACGGAGTTCCGCGACCTCGCCGCGCGCATACCGGCCGACGCGCAGACCGCCATCCGTCAGGACCATGTGCAGGCGAAGACGCGGAACACGGAATCGTTCGGCGGCTGCCCGCGCTGCGGCAAGCCCGTCGTCAAAACGGGCAAGGTGTTCCAATGCTCCACCAACCGGCGAGAGAAACAATCCGACGGTACATGGAGGACCACGGAGGGATGCGGCTGGCGCGCCTGGACGACCATCGCCGGCAAGACCATCACCGACACGACCATGCGCAGGCTGCTCGACGGCCGGAAGGTCAGCCTCAAGGGCTTCGCCTCGAGGAAGGGCGGCACGTTTGACGCCGCGCTCGTCATCGACAAGGACAAGGGCGTCGCCTTCGACTTCGGCAATAACAACAAGGAAAGGAAAAAGAAATGACGAGTTCAACCTCGGTAGCTTCGTCTGGGGCGCCGTCTTCCTCGTCGCCGGACTCTCGTTCCTTTCGAGCAGCGCGCTTGTGGGGATCCTGTTCCTCCTGCTCGCGGCCGCGAACCTGGCGAACGCGATGAGCGCGCAGCTCGACTTCGTCAACCAGGCCGGCGGCAGGAACAGCGTCAAGGTGTCCATCCTCGAAAAGGACAAGCTCATGCAGCTCGCGCAGAACATCCAGCGGCTTGTCTTCGCCGACGTCGAGGGACAACGCCACCAGGAAAGCATGGACATGGCCCAGAAGCAGTACACGGCCCAGACCAACAGCGTCCTGATCCAGCAGCAGATGCTCGACCAGCAGCGCAAGGCCACGGCCGACGATAATCCATCGATACCGACCGAGTGACGAAACCGGGGCGCGGCCACGGCCGTGTCCCGGGAAACGCCGGGTCCGCCCTGTAGAAAACCGTGATTATACTAAAAGTATAATCACGGTTCGCGCAGGCGGATCCGGCTTTCTTATATCCAGGAGGGGCCATGGCAAAAGAGGATTGGAGCGAGGCCAAGGCGTGGATGCGCGCGACGCGCGAACGCATCGGCATGACCCAGCACGACGCGGCCGTGCTTGCGAACCTCACCGTGGACATGGTCAAGAAATACGAGTCGGAGAAATACCGGATCCAACCATCGGGGAGAATGCGGGAGATGCTCGAACACTATCTCGCCGAGCACAGGCGCGCCGTCGTGGCCATCGTGGAACGGCACAGGGGAGATGAGCGGGCCGTGCTCTCGTTCTCCCGCGTCTCCGACCTGCCCGAGGGGCTGCCCGACTGGGTCCGGGCCGAGGAATCCGTGAAGCGCCGCGCCGCCGCCGTGCGCGAGGCAGCCGTGCTGCTTGAGGCGGAGGGCGTCGCCGTCGACTACACCTATCTGCCCGAAGAAACGGAATAGGAGAGGGAAGGAAGGCCGATCATGTTCGGACTCTACATGCTCGCGATATACCTGGGCGTCGCCGTCATCGCCGCCGGCTTCGTCGCACTGCTCGTCGTCGTCGCGCTGGCGGTGGGACTGGTCACGCATCCCATCCGCACGCTCGCCCTCGTGTTCCACAAGCTCGCCGCCCTGTCCGCCGGCCTGGCGTTGATCCTCGCGTTGATTGTCTGGTTCTGGTACGACCACTCCAAGCCGGACTTCGTCCCGTGCTTCTGGGGATCCATCGGCGTGATCGTCGCGTCCATCCTTATCCGCGCGTTCGCCGAGTGGATTCTCGAACGGCCCACCAGAGCCGAACGCCGAGCCATGAAAACGTGCCGCCGCGCAGGAAACCGGCAGGGTGACGATGCGCATGCCGGTATCGGAAGAAGTGGCCGCGGCGTTCGAATCGACCCGGGACGGCCGGCGCGCCTCCCTATGACATGCAGACCGCAGGACGGAACGAACCGCGGCTGGAATAATGGACTTTGCAACCGGAACACGAAAAGAGGGACATGATGGCCAATCCCGAGCTATCGCAGCGCATACAGGAACTGCCCGAGGAACTGCTCGGCCTTGAACGCGAGCCGGGAATCGTCGAACGCCTGCGACGAATCGACGCGCTGAAGGACCGTGCCCGCGCACTGGACCCCCTGGACGGCGTCGAGGACATGGCGCTGGCGGATTACGACCGCGACTGGCTGGTGCGCTACACCTACAATTCAAACGCCATAGAGGGATCCACGCTGACCCTGGAGGACACGTCCCTGGTTTGGAGGGCGAGTTCGTCCCGTCGGATTCGCCGGCACGGTACGTGTTCGCCGCGCGCGGCGTCGCGGACGGCATGGCCTACGTACGCGAATACGCCCGGGAGGGGAGGAGACTGGATGAGGAACTGGTCCGGCGCGTCCATGAGGTGACGGCGCTGGACCTCCAGCCGTTCGCCCGCGGCACGTTCCGCCCCTACGGTTATCTGGCGAGGATCACCGCGACCCGCGTCAAGACCGCCGACCCGCTGGAGATCCGCGACGACCTGCGGGCCCTGATCGACGGGCTGGACGCGAGCGGCGCTCATCCGCTGCTCAGGGCCGCCGGCTTCCATGCGATGTTCGAGAACATCCACCCGTTCATGGACGGCAACGGGCGGACCGGCCGCCAGCTGCTTAATTTCATGCTGCTGAAGCACGGCTATCGTCCCGTGGCGATCAAGTATGACGCCAAGCGCGACTATGCCCGCAGTCTGGAGACCTGGCAGGTGGACGGCGATCCCGTGGCGTTCTGTTCTGTGTTCCTCGACTGCGTGGAACAGGAGGAACACGCGTTCATCGATCTGGTCGAGGGATTGCGTCGGAAGCCGGACGCCATTCGCAGCAAAACGGATCTGCTGGACAGATTCGGCGACACGCTGCGGAAGAATCTTGCTCGGCAAGACGGGGATGGCAAGAGTGCCGGGATTGATCGCGAAGGTCCTGGGCGCCATATGAGCCATTAGACCAAAAGCCTATACTTTGGATATATCGATTTGATGTAGCGAGGAGAACGGGTCATGCCGACTTTGGAGTGGATGGGAAAGAACAAGGTGGTCGCATACCACCGTCAAGTGCCGTACCGTGTACTCGAACACGTTCCCGAAAAAAGCGTCATGGATTCTCATGGCTCCGACTGCGGCAACATGGTCATCCATGGGGACAATCTTGAAGCGCTCAAGGCCCTGCTGCCCGAATACGAAGGCAAGGTGGATTGCATCTATATCGAAACTTTCATGCCACAACGGATACAAACGCGCGCCAACTACGATTTAGCCGCCTGATTGGTTCACCCTGAGAAACCGCAGGTCAACGCAAATAACGAAGCCCAGATAGCAATCTCAGACTTCTCGATAAGTAAGAATTGAACCGGAACTAGGTGTAAGCAACCCGCGACCTACTGAAAGTCAAATTCTTTTTCTTGTTCTTCCCCGTCTTCAGACCAACGGATCTTTAGCGTAAGACCTGCCGTACCCATTGCAATTGCGAACGGAATCTTCCATGTAGAGCCAGGGTCAAGCCTTATCGGTCGAGTCTCATCAGTAATGAGCCGAAGCAACCCTTCCTCGGCGCGCCCTTCAAACGTCACCGATTCAGCAGCTTCATCACCAACATTTGTAACCTCAATCCAATGCTTCACATCATGTTTAATGCGGCCTTTTGCATCAACGGATTTTTGAATGCGTTCTTGCTTCGAATCAACCTTGAAACGAATTCCCTTTTGCATGTTTGGGGTTAGCTGCCCTGAAATTTCGAGTTTTTCAATGTCATGCTCTACTGCCGCCCAAATCTGGTTTTCGAGCTGACGAACATCATCAAATTCGCCGAGAAGTCCCTTCTTTTGCAGTTCCTCCTTGAATTGGCGCAACCCTTGAAGCTGTTCAATGTCTACGTCATGCGGCAAAGACGCAGTTGAAAAGTATGGGTGAACAGGTTTTCCATTTGCCAGGGATCGCTCTATTTCCTCAACTGTCCCAGAGACAGCATCGGGTGTTGGTGAGCCTAAATGACTTCCGAAAATCGCGATGATGATATCGGCGTCGTCAACGCCTTGCTCATTGATTACGCTTGCGGATGCTTTCCAAGCAAAGGAACTGAGCTGCTTTCCCAACGCCAAGGAAGCACGACAATCTGTCGCTTTGCCGCATACCGAAGATTCCACGAGTTTAGAGCGCTTTCTACTGCGTCACGAGCTTCAGGGACATCGGATGGAGATGCTACAAGCACCCTCACAACGGTTGCAGAAAAAGTCATGCATCCAGATTAGATCACGTCAAGGGATCCGGTTCTGATCAGCACCTACTATTTGCGCCCAGCGAAACAAGTCAGGGTGGCCGCTATCACTTGATGGCAACCGCCTGAGTGCTGCCGTCCCTGAATTTGAAAGTCACGATCCCGTCCGCGCTCACGGATGCCGAGTCCAGAACCGTCACGCAAAGGTAAGGGCTGAACTTCAACCCCCCGACCTGAAGGCTGCCCATCTGCCCTTGGTAATAACGGAAAGCCGCCAACTGGTTGTTCATATCCTGGATCTGGGCAAGCACCTCACCATGCTGCACCAGCAGATCCTGATGCAACTTGTGGGCCTTATTGAACTGCCGCTCATACTCGTCCTGATCCTGCGCAACCCGAGCATTGCGTGCAATCAGCTCGTTGAGCTTAGCTGCCGCCTGGTCAATCTGCGCCACCAACCTGCCGCCTCAAGTTCCAGCTCACTGGTATCCACCGCCCGCAGCAACACCTGCTCAGACTCGAGCTTCTTACGGGACTGCAAGTTCTGGCGAACCGCTTCCACCAGCATCTGCTCCAACCGGTCATTGTCCACGTGCCCGGTAGCGCACCTGGTTTGAGCCTCGTACTTCTGACTGCAACGCCAGATCACTTTCTCGTACTTGCTGCCCGCGTGCCAGGTTTTCGACCCGAAGAAATGACGGACCTGACCCCCGTTAGGTAGACACCTCTGATTCCAGCCAGTGTGGTTGGGAAGGAAGGTAATCTACCACCATGCCCCGCAAGGTTTACACGGAACAGTTCAAGCGCGACGCCGTCGCGATGTTCGAGTCGAACCCGGATACCTCAATGCGCAAGGTCGCAGAAGAACTCGGAATCAATCGCTCGACTTTGGGATGCTGGTACAAGCAATTCGGCACTAACGTCGCCAAGGATGAAGATGCAGCGTCACCCGTAGAAAAGCTTGCTGATGCGGAAAGAATCCGCCAGCTAGAACGCGAAAACAAAAGGCTTCGTGAAGAGCGCGATATTCTGCGTAAGGCCGCGAAGTATTTTGCGGAAGAGACGACCTGGTGATCCGCTTCCAGTTCGTTGACGACAATCTCGCCGACTACTCGGTCAAGCGGATGTGCACAGTCCTGGGGCTAAATCGGTCTTCGTATTACAAGTGGAAGAACTCGGCTCCACGGCGCGTGCGCGCCTTGTAGATGACGCTGTGGTGGCCGCGGAGATCCAGGCAATTTTCGACGCTGAAAACGGCGTCTGGGGCGCTCGTCGCATCACTGCTGAACTCAACGACCGCAAGCGCGACAACGGCACTACACCTCCGGCTAAGCGCATCAATCGCAAGAGAGTGGCTCGTTTGATGCGGGCCCAGAACCTGTTCGGATTTCAAAAGAAGCGCAGGGTCAAGACCACTGCGCGTGACAAAGGCCGGCGCGTGTTCGCAGATTGGTGAACCGTGATTTCACAGCCTGTGCTGCCAATCGTGTGTTGGTTGGCGATATTACGTATCTGCCGATCGCAGACGGGGCGAACATGTACTTAGCAACAGTGATTGATTGCTTTTCTCGCAAGCTTGTCGGCTTTGCTATCGCAAATCACATGCGTACCGAACTGGTAGAAGAGGCCCTCGAAAACGCTTCCCACCTGCGAGGAGGTCTTGATGGTGCGATTTTCCACTCGGATCATGGAAGCGTGTATACCTCGTCGCAGTTCCAGGCAACATGCAAGCGCTTGGGCGTTGCCCAGTCGATGGGCGCGGTGGGAACCAGCGCGGATAATTCGCTCGCCGAGTCGTTCAACGCAGCTTTAAAGCGGGAGGTCCTCAAAGATGCGAAGACCTTCGCCAATCAACTGATCTGCCGCAGAGACGTCTTCCGGTGGTGCGTGCGCTACAACACGTGCCGTCGGCACACTTGGTGCGGGTACCAAACTCCCGATGAGTTCGAGTCCCAAGCCGCTTAAGGTCTGATAGGCTTACACCTACTTTTGTTCACCCCACGGTGTCTACTTTCCGGGGGTCGGGCCCCATTAATGCAGCAACAAGGTCCTGAATTGCTCTTTTTTGAAAGGTGTTTGGATTGGTTAGCTGAAGGAGGGCGGCTAGGCATCATTCTCCCAAAGTCGTTCTTAGACACAACTCAATCGCTTGTTGCTCGACAAATGCTGTTTGAGAAAGCGAAACTTGATGGTGTCGTGACGCTCCATAAGAACTCTTTTCAGCCGGACACAGGCGTCAGAACCTGCATCATTTTCTTAACCAAGAAGACCCAGATCGAATTGGAATCTGAAGAAGCTGATTATCCAATCTTCTTAGCAACTTCGCAAAAAGTAGGACAGGACTCTGAAGGTAAACCGATATTCAAGGTTGCAGATGACGGTACCCTTACCGACAAATTGGACCATGATTTAGACGAAATTGTCAGAGATTTCCAAGCATTTAAGATGGGAGAACTTGTTCCTTTGCAGTACCGCTATTCGGTCCTAAGAAGTGAAATTAATGAGAGGCTAAATATCAACCCTCAATACTATTCACCACACCTGAACGAATCTATTGAGCGAATCCAGGAGTTTGGAGACTCTGACGGGTGGTCAGTGGTTACTCTCGGACAAATTGAGTCCGGCGTAAGCATCTTTAAGGGGCCACGATTGAAGACCGAGAATGTCATTGTTGAAGATCCGACTGATGGCAAAAACGTCGTAGGTTATTTTGTGCCGGGAGCGATGCTTCAGGACAAGAGGGATTCCGCCAAGCTTATTGATCTTTCTCTGGCGTCAAAGAAGCAGTTAAAAGATTTTGACGTCGTAACAGTGCATGAGGGAGATTTGCTTCTAACCCGCTCTGGCACCATTGGGCGCTTAGCATACGTCACAAAACTAATGGATGGCCAAATCGTTTCTGACGACATGATTCGAGTGCGAATTCCTTCAGCCCGAATTCGGTATTATGTCGCCGCATTTCTGTTATCAACGAACGCTAAGCATCAAATGCTAATGAACGAGTATGGGTCTATCCAGCAGCATCTGGAGCCAAGTCATGTGCGTGATATGTTGATTCCTGTTCCACAAGACTGGTCAGATGTATCTGATCTCATTGAGAAAGGAAAGCAATTTATTCTTGCAAAGGAAGCATCTGACTCTGCTGTTTCATCGTTGATGGAAAAAGGGTTTGATTATTTTATTGAACCTTCCTCGGCAAATCAATAAGAACCTATGCGCGTGAAATAGTAATTGGTTCATCAGACAAACAAACCCCTTTCGTTCATTGCCTTGATCGCAATTGTTCGATCATGGTTCTAGTATTCAATGAATACGTAGCCAATGAAACCCCTGGTCGCAGTTCATTTCTGCCCAGGGGTTTCGCGTTATTTCTCCTTTGTCCTTGTATCCATTGTGCCAACTTGTGCGATCCGCCGTATAACACCGGCAACGAAGGCTGGATTTACAACGACAACGTGAACGATCCGCGGATTAGAAAATGGTTCGGTGAGGTCGTCGGCAAGGAGGGAGAGGACTTCTCGCGTCATGACAAGTGGCTGTGCATGATGTATCCGCGGTTGCGGCTGATGCGCATGATGCTCAGGAGAACCGGCGCCATATTTATAAGCATCGATGACAACGAGTGCGCGGCGCTGAAATTCATGTGCGACGAAATCTTCGGAGCCAACTGCTTCCAGGGCGACATCTCCTGGCAGCGCACCTATTCGCCACGCAACGACAAACACGGCATGCCTGCCGAGATTGAACATTTGATGGTCTACAGCGTGAGCCCCGATTGGATGCCGGGACGCTTGGAACGATCACAGGACATGGACTCGAAGTACGCCAATCCCGACGGGGACCGCGCGCCATGGACAAGCAGCGACGGATTCGCACCGAACGCAGCCACGCATCAGGGAATGGTATATGCCATCCAACATCCGTTCACGGGTGATTTGATATACCCGTACAGCGGCGCATGCTGGCGATACGATCAGGAAACAATGCTTGGCACCATGAACGGGTGGTGCGAGTACGAGCTCAAGGACCTGCATGATGCTGCAAAGCGAGCCGAAGTCTGTGGAATTTCGGAAAAAGAAGTTCGCCCAGGCGTTAAAGGTATAGTGTTTTCCTACGATAAGACCAGATCGAAGTCGCGGGCAATGAAGGTGCTCGAACAGGGCCCCTGGCCCAGATACTTCTTCACAAAGAACGGTATGGGCGGCATACGTCGAAAGACTTACCTGACCGACGTCGAGGGCAAATTGCCCACGAATCTGTGGCTTTATGATGATGTCGGTCATACCGACGAGGGCGCGAAGGAACTTAAAGCTATGTTCGGTGGTAGGGCCGTGTTCCAAAATCCAAAGCCCTCACGTTTTGATACGTCGGATTCTGCAAATCGTCTGTCCCGAGGACGGATTGGTATTGGATGCGTTCGGAGGTTCTGGCACGACCGCGCAAGCTGTGCTTCAGGACAATGCGGTAAATCAACTAATCGTCGATTCATTCTTATTGAGATGGGTGATTACGCGTCGGATATCACCGCCGAACGCGCTCGGCGCACAATCAGCGGTTACGTAGTCGACAAGAGCCATTCGGAGCGCCTTTATGAAAAGAAACTGACTGCGGCCAATCTCAAGAAATGTGGAGACTTCTACAAGGAGGCCATCGAAGTCGCCAAAAGCGTGCCCAAAGGAAAATACGGCAAGATCGAGGGGCCGAAAATGGATGGATCCGCAATCGTCGTGAATGGTATCACTAACAAGGGAGAACACGTCCCTGGCATTGATTCCGGTTTCTCCTACTACGAACTCGGCTCCGTGATGTTTGACGCCGATGGCGGTCTCAACGCTGACGTGTCCGAGGCTGAGATCCGCAGGTATATCTGGTATTCGGAGACCAAGGCCCCGTATGTCGACATGACCGCCGAACATCCCTACCTGCTCGGCGTACTGGGGGAGACGGTCTACTATCTCGCGTATGAGCCCGACGGAGAGACCACGTGGGACCGGGACTGCTGAGACAGCTGCCCAGACGCGGCACGCCTACGGTCATATACGCGGACCGGTGCGTGATTGACGACGACAAGTTGAACGAATTGAACGTGGTGTTCAAGCAGATTCCACGACAGATTGCGAGGGTTTGATCATGGAGCTTAAGAAATACCAGAGGCGTGTCCTGGATTGCGTGCGCGACTACGCCAGACTCGTCGATTCCGCCAACGGTAATGGTCGAGAAGCCTATGAAGAATATCTAAACCGGCGCGATCTCCATATCGGTGAGGGACAGGTCCGTAGTTATTCCGCGGACCTCGGGACAGTGCCGAAGGTGTGCGTCAAAGTGCCCACGGGCGGCGGAAAGACGTTCATCGCCGCGAACACGCTCAAGGTGCTGGATGACAATCTTCCTCCGGTGCAGGCAAGGGCCGTGGTGTGGCTTGTGCCGCGCAAGGAGATCCTGCGCCAGACCATCAGGCAATTGCGTGATCCCGCCAACTACCTCCGCATCGCCATAGACCGCGACTTCTCCCACAGGGTCGAAGTGCTCGACAAGGAACAGGGACTTGCCGGCCGCGGTCTCGACGTCTCTTCCGTGAACGACCAGCTGACCATCTTCGTGCTGTCCTACGACTCGTTCAAGAACAAGGAGGGCCGCAAGGCATATCAGGAGAACTCCGCCCTCATGCAGCTGACCAACTATCAGAAGGCGTCCGGCATGGCGGTCGATGTGGAAGGCGCCGACGATACCGCCTTGATCAGTGCGTTGTCCGGTCTGAACCCGATTGTCGTGGTGGACGAGTCCCACCATGCGAAGTCTGATCTGTCCTTGGGAATGCTGCGCAATCTCAATCCTCGGTTCGTTCTCGAATTGACTGCCACGCCATCGTCCAAATCGAATGTGATCGCCAGGGTCTCGGCCCTCGAACTCAAGAAGGAGCAGATGGTCAAACTTCCCGTCATCGTCTACCGTCGCGACGGCAAACGCGAAGTGGTGGAGGACGCCATACTGCTCCAACGGCGCCTGGAACTCATCGCCGGCAGGGAACGGGAGAAGACGGGACGCTACATCCGCCCCATCGTCCTGTTCCAGGCGGAACGCCGGGGAGCCGACGACGCCGAGACCTTCCGCAAGCTCAAGGAGAAGATCGTCAACGCCGGCATCCCCGACGAGCAGATAGCGATACGCACCGGCAACGTGGACGAGCTCAAGGACGTGGATCTCATGTCCGAGGAATGTCCGATACGGTTCATCATCACGGTGGAGGCGCTGAGCGAGGGCTGGGACTGCCCGTTCGCCTATGTCCTGGCAACCGTCGCGAACAAGCAGTCGAAGACCAACGTCGAGCAGATAGTCGGCCGTGTACTCCGCCAACCATACGCGGTCAGGGCGAAGACGCGCGCGTTGAACGTCTCCTACGTGCTCACGTCATCGGCCGACTTCAACGAGACCATAGACCAGGTCGTCGCCGGTCTGAACGGCGCGGGATTCTCCAAGAACGACGTCGTGGCAAGCCAAACGGCAGAGGAATCCAACGATGTCCGGCACATCCAGGACGAACTGGCCGACACTCATGATGGTGATTCCGAAGCGGATGCCGGCCATGAGCATGACGACCTGAACGGAATGGTATTCACCGACGTGGCCTCATCCCTGCCGGAAACAGACACCGAAATCAACGAGCCGGCAGGCCGTGTCGACCAGATCATCGCCGAATCCACAAAGGCCGAAGAGGATTTCGAGCAGCAGGTCGAGGAAACCGGTGACCATGCGTTCGACGAGGAGGACTCGGGACTGGGGGAGGAAGACGCCATGCGTTATTCGATAAGGAACGCCGTCGAAGAAAGCGTCAAGGGGTTGAGACTGCCGCGTTTCATGATCAGACAGCAATCCTCCGGCAGCAACCTCTTCGCGGAACTCGATGACGGAGATGCCGCGGAGCTCGACTCGGCGTCGCTGCTTGAGAACTTCCATGCGGGCAAGTGCCCCACCCAGGGAATCCATTTCAGTCCGCAGGCCATCCGCGATGCGAAACAAATCGACGTCGACGGTGATTCCCATGTGCGCGTCAAATGGATGAGCACGGACCAGATGGCGATGACACGGGCATTGTTCGCGAAGGACGCGACGGACAACAAACGCAAGACAATACGAGACGGTCTGCTCAACGAGACGAGAATCCAGGAGCGGAAACTGTACGGCGACGGCGAACTAAGAAGACTTCTGCGGAACGTCGTCGAAGACATGGACAACGAGCAGCTGAACGACGCATACGACAATCTGGGGGCATACGCCCGCATCGTCAGCGACGAGGTGGACCGCCAGGCGGCAAAGTTCAAACGAGACGAATTCAACAGGCTCAGGGACACCGGCACTGTCTATCTTGATCCATGCTATGAGCTGCCGGCATCATTCACTCTTAGGAAACCGTTCGATTCCCTTCCCAACTCCCTGTACGAGGCGGAGGAAGACGGCATGAACAACCTGGAACGCGACATGGCCGACATGCTCGCCAACACCGACGGCATCCTCTGGTGGCATCGCGTCACGGAAAAACGACACGGGGAGTTCTCCATCAACGGGTTCATCAACCATTATCCCGACTTCTTGGCGATGACCAGGCAGGGAAAGATCCTCGCCATCGAAACCAAGGGCGAGATGCTGAAGAACGACGACAGCCGCGACAAGCTGGAACTCGGCAACATCTGGGCCAACGCGGCCGGCGGCGCATACCGCTACTTCATGGTGTTCGCACACGATCCGCTAGAAGGAACCGGAGCCTATGCCATCGACGAGTTCAGGCAGATTCTCGGACAGATCGGCTAGGAGAGGAACCATGGATGATGAACAGACCGGTTACATGGGCGTGACCAGATGGGTGAGTTTCAGCCATCACGGCGAACCCGAGTCGGGCGAGGCCCGGACCATGGACGACAGAAGCGTGTGGGCGCGCATCGCTGGCCCGGACCCGAAAGGTGACGACGACCGGTGGGTGATGCTCCTGGATCCTGCCGGCGTCGAAGCTGCCGGCGTGGATGACGTGCGGTTCAGCGACGTGACCATGAGCGTGACCGCCGGGGACGCGCTGCCGCTTCCCGATGATGTGAGGGCGAGGTTCGCCAGGACCGACTTCATCCTGGACATGTACGAGAGCGGCGTATACGACCGGGAGGAGGCCGGGGAGAAGCTGTTCGACCATCTCTTCGGCAAGGGTCGTACGGTAATGGATTCCGAGGGCTGAAAACCGGTTTCGTTATCTCGGTTTTCGGTATTTACCGGTTCCGGTATCGCGGTATCCAGTCGGTTGAAGGCATTGCCTCGCGCTTCGACCGTGGCTGCCTCACGTGTTTAAGCGTTGCCGCTGTACTTGTTGCAACACTTAGACGTGTGAGGCTGTTCCGTTTGATGCCGGTCTTTACCGGTTTTGGTTTTTCGGTAAAACGGTGTCCGGGTCCGTCGGTATTCCGGTATCCCGTTCCAGCAGGATCTTCCTGAGTCTTTCCACTTCGTCCCGGAGCTTGTCGATCTGGCGTTCCTTCTGATCGATGACCGTGCGGATTACGGTCGGATCGTTCGATGGCATGTACCGGTAGGCGAGGAGTTCCACGGTGTCGCGGTGGTGTTCTCTGACGACCCGTTGGTAGCTGTCCACCGCGACGGTGAGGCTGGTGTGTCCGAGGTCGTCCATCGTCTCGCGCATGGTCCCGCCCTCGAGGACGAGCATGGTGGCGTGCGTGGCGCGCAACGAGTGGAAGGTGATGTCGGGGCGTCCGATCTTTTCGCGGGCCATGCGGAATGTTCGTTCGATGGTCGTGGGCGGGAGCAGCCAATCGTCCAGCATAGGCGAGTGAAACAGCATGGTGTCGGGCTTGCGGTCCTTGCAGAACCGGCTGATATGGGCCTCGATGAGCGGGGCGAGTGGTTTCGGGATGGGCACGACCCTTTTGCTGCTTTTGGTCTTGGGCTCGCATAATTGGTATTTGCCCCTGTCGTCGGGGCCGCGGTTGACGGAGTGTCGGACGTGGAGTTGCAGGTTCTCCAGGTCGATGTCCCTGAGTTGCAGTGCGCATACCTCGCCGATGCGCAGTCCGCCTGCCAGGAGGGAGAGCCAGAGCGCGAGCCGCTGGTAGTCGGGGAAGAGCTCGGCCAGCCTGTTGATCTCGTCGGCGGTGACCGGCGGTTGGTCACGTCGTTTGGATTGCGGTTTGACGACGCGGTACCGGCACGGGCTCGCGGGGATGAGCGGCGGGGTGCCATCCGCCTGTTCGTTCGCGGCGGCGAGCATGATTCGTTTGAGTGTTCGCGCCGCCTGTTCGAACGTCCATGCCGTCAACGTGTCTCTGGCGTTTGCATACCATTCGTCTACCATTTGCCGGGTGATGCGGTCGAGCGGGGTGTCTCCGAACGTCTCGTTGAGCCGACGCAGTACGATTCCGTTGCATCGGTTGGACCGGCCGGATAGCTTGCTGCCGTCCGGTTTGCGGTATTTGTCGAAGTAGTCCTTGGAGTATTCCCTGAATGTGGGCATGGTGTTTGCGCCTCGCTGCGATGGATGAACCCATTGCCTGATGCCTTTGTTGTGGAGTGTGACGAGGTAGCGCTCCTCGTCGAGCCACCTGTAGGCCTCCGTCTCGTATTCCAGGCCGAAGTTCCGTCCGACCTTCTTGGGCGGGTCGAGCGGGTTAACGTACCGCGCCTGGAAACTGGTCGGGTTGCCGTCCGCGTCCCTGCGGACGATCACCGATCCCCATTTCCTGCGTTTTCTCGGTTGCGGCCTGTTCTCCGTGTCCTTCATTGGCTTCCCCTTGGATAGACGGTATGGGTCCGGGCGCCTATCGTCGGCGGGAGATCTCGAATGAGCATCATGGACCGGCCGGTGGTGGTCGGCCGGTGGGGGCAGTCGAGATTATTCTTGGGTGCCTGTAGGTGCCTCGTGAAAAACGAGGGTAATCGGCAGGTTTCCCAAAAATGGAAAACCTTGGAATAAAGCCAAAAACAGTTGACCACGATTATCATCAGTGGTGCGCATGATAACTGTAGTCATGGTTCCTAGTGTCTCATGGGCTTGAGACCAGGCGGTAGCCCATTGACGCGTTCGGGGATAAGTTCGACGGTCACATGAAGTATTACTGCGAAGGCGGATTCGGGAATCCACTAGGGTTTGGATAGGGCCGAATGGGTCTCGCAGGAGCTTGGACTATGCGTCACGAGCGGTTCGGGAATTATATGCCCCTCTACCTTTATGCAGACAATCAGCGAAAACCTTCAACGGCATTCTCAACAGCGCAAAACAGGCATAGTCATAATCTGAGCAATCAACGGCAATGGTGAAACACGTGACCTTACACTGCACATGTAGTCCCCAACACGCCAGACGCTTACGATTATGACCACATCAACTTCGCAGAATACTCACGAAAACAGATACCGCAAACAACGCATCATGCACCACCATCAGCACCATTCTCACACTGGCCATACCAACGTTCGGGCAACTTATCGCCGAACCAGCATTCGTGCTCATCGACACCGCCATCGTCGGACATATTGGCGGGCAGGCGCTCGCCGGTCTGTCGGTCGGGTCAACCATTGTGCTCACTGTAGTGGGGCTATGTGTGTTCCTTGCGTATAGCACCACATCGCAGGTGGGGCGTCTTTTGGGCGCTGGCAAACGAAGAGAAGGCTTGGAAGCAGGCGTTGATGGTCTGTGGCTGGCTGGAATCATTGGCGTGGTGGTATCTGTGGCGCTGTTCGTTATTGCACGCCCGTTGTGCATGGCCATGGGAGCCCAAGGGAGTGTGCTGCATAACGCGGTTGACTACGTGCGTGCCGTGGTGTTCGGTATTCCCGGCATGTTGCTGGTGTATGCGGCCAACGGTATTTTCCGCGGACTGCAGAAGGTTCGCATCACGTTGGTAGCTGCTACGCTGGGTGCGATACTCAATACGTTGCTGGATCTGCTGTTTATTCTCGGATTCGGTTGGGGTGTGTTTGGGTCTGGAGTGGCCACGCTGATTTCGCAATGGTTCATGGCAGTGTTGCTTATTGTCCTGCGATGTTGTGGACTCGTGCGGAAGGTGCCCGTTTACGGCCGCGTTTTGTCAGGAGTGTTGAACAGTGCTGGCGATGGTGCGGTGTTGTTCTTGCGCACGCTTGCGTTGCGTGCATGCCTGGTGGCGAATGTGGTGCTGGCTACGCATATGGGCGTGGAAGTGTTGGCTGCGTATCAGGTGGTGAATTCCAGTTGGAATTTCGTGTTGAACATGCTTGATGCCATTGGTATTGCCGGTCAGACGTTGGTTGCCGCGCAGATTGGTGCCCGTCAAGAGGATGAAGCCATGCGTTTGACGAGAATCGCTGGCAGGGCAGGATTATGCGGAGGAACGGTAATCGGTATTGGTTTGATGATTGCCGGATGGTGTGCGTCCCCGCTGTTTTCTCAGTCGATTGAGATCCAGCATTTGCTCACTGTCGGTATGGTGGTTGTTGGCGTGACATTGCCGTTGGCTGGTTGGATGTGGGCTGTTGATGGCATTCTGATTGGGGCAGGGGATTACCGGTATCTTGCATTGACGTGTACGGCGACAGCTGCAATATATGTACCCTGTCTTGCTGCGATTGGTTGGATATGCGATGCGATGCAGGCGTCTTCCGCGCTGCGTATGGCATTGCTGTGGCTTGCGGTGAATCTGTTATTTGTAGGATTGCGTGCCATTTTCAATGGGTCCCGTATCGGAACTTCCACATGGTTGCATATCGCACATTGAAATCAGCTTGTGATGGCAGTTTGACATGACGTGAGATAGGCGATCTCTGCAAAATAAAAAATCCCGCATGATTCCGGCGAACCGGATCATGCGGGATTGTTATTTGCGGACGAACTTAGGAATGAGCCCTAAGAACAGGCTCTGGCAATTCAGGAACGCTTGCGCTTGAACACGAACAATGCCCCTGCTGCAACAACCAGAACAGCGACCACCACAACAACGCCGATTACGTTGGAACCGGTGTTGGCAGTGTTTGCCTTCTTGTGTGCGGCAGGCTTCGTATTCTGCTTGTCATCATCCTTCTTCGGTGCGTTCGGAGTGCTGTCCTTGATAGTCACAGTGAAACGCACGCGTGCACCCTGGTTGTAGAACACCACCACAGAACCGGTGCTGCCGGTTTCTCGACCATTGAGGAATGCGCTGCTCAACACGATGGAACCGTCATCGGCCACGGTGTAATCCGTGCCGGCGGTCAGCGACTGGTAGTCGTACTGCACGTCTTCCACGGTGTTGCCATTGGGGTTGATGGCAACGGTCAGACCGTTGGCATTGGCGTCTTTTTATCGCTATCATACTTGTCGTAGTCGAATGCGTCGCCATTCGTCAGCTCAGCATTCTTGATTTCGCCATCATTCAGCAGCCAAACCTGGGTGCCATGGTACGGGTTTGCAGTACCGATTGCCAGACCGGCGTCGGTGACGGCAAACACGCGCAGGCCATGGTTGTTGTTGTCACCGAAACCGTTACGGCTGATGGTCTGGAAGTTCGTACCATCGGAGGAGACGATCAGGTCGAAGCCACGGGTCGCATCGTTGGAGTAATGCAGGTAGCTGAGCACGCCCACGAAGTCGGTGAAGTTCTCCAGATTCTCTTCGGTAAGCCACTTGTCGAGCTCGTTGGTAATGAATTCTGGCAGATACTGCTTGTTCTTGTTGTACAGGTCGAGCAACCGCTGCAGGGATGCGAGGAACTGGTAACGATCGTCGAGCGTGTAGGTTTCAGCGGCCTGCGGAGCGACACCGTCAGGGGAGACCACGTCGGTCTGCTTGGAGTTGAGATCAGCGCCCATGTCTTCCAGCAGCTGCTGCATGGTGGCCACGTCAGCGGCCACTTCGTCGGTCTTGCCGGCTTCTTCAACTGCCTGTGCAGCTTGATCGCTCTCAGATGCTTCGCCTTCGTTCAACGGCATGATGTCATCATCGCTCGGCTTGGTGGTTTCCTGAGATTCGGACTCGGAAGGCTTGGTTGCTTCCTGAGAGTCCGTGTCTGTAGTATTGGAAGTGCCGTTCTGATCATTTTTTCTTCAGAGAGTCGAAGAAGATCTTGATGTATTCGATCTGCTTCCGCCACTCTTCCGGAGTGCGCTTCAGAATGTCGCCGTTGGCGAATTGGGTTGCCGGGTAGGCAAGATCACTGATGTCGAAGGTGCCGACGTACAGCTTGCCGTTGTAGGACTGCATACGCCACACATACTGGTTCAGGTGACGGCTCTGCTCGTCGCTGTCGCCCAAGCCGGACAGCATGGTATTGCCATCGATGGTGCCTTTGGAATCGCCGAAGTACTTGTTGTTGGCTTCGCCGGCGAGCATTTCGAAGTTTTCGTTGCCGTCTTCGTCAACGTCCATACGCCACAGGTTGACTGGGCTCTCCAGATCCTTGTACAGGTCGGAGAAGTCCATTTGCATGGCCTTCTGCAGAGCGTTCATCGGATCGTTGTAGCCGCCGATGTACAGGTGGCCCTTGTATACCACCATGTTGGCTGCGCCGGAACGACTCGCTCCGAAGCCCCACTCGTACTTGGCGCCGTCTGCCGGATTGCCGACCAGCGGCTTGAAGGTCCACTTGCCGGTGCTCGCATCCTGCGTGCCACGGAGCAAAGCGAAGGACTGCTTGGTGTTCTTGCCCTTGCCGGTCACTACGGTGACATACAAGTTACCCTTGAATCCGACCATATCCCACACGCAGCCACCGAACACTCCATCAGTTACAGCGCATGCCGGATAGTTGTACAGGCCCTCGGTCTGGGTAGCGATAGTGGCGAAAGAATCCTGGCCTGCTGACGGGTTGGAAGAAGCCACAATAGTGGCACCGTTATCGGTGATCATGCTGGCGATAAGCTGATTGTTGACCACGGTCAAACCACGGATACCAGCAGTGTAGCCCTTCTTCAGACCAGTGGTCATGGCAGCGGAACGATACACGATTTCAGTGGCATCACCACTGTTCGGATCAACTTCCAGCAGGTACGGCTGACCCTTTGCGGCGGCAGCAAAGTACAGCTTGTCATGGAATTCAACGGCTGCACGATAGCCGTTGACCGCATGCTCTCCGCCAATCGCATTGACGATGATCTTCACTTCACCGGTCTTGACGTTGATCTTGAGCAGCAAGCTGTGGTTCTCGCCATTGTCGAGGAACAGCTCGCCGTTGAACGCAACATCCAAAGCGGCCTTGATGCTGGCATACTTGGCGCCCATGGTGTTAGCCATGTATTTCAGCGTGGAACCCATTGCGGAATAGCAGGTGCCCACATACATCCAGTCGCCGTAGCCGGCCGAAGCCCATGAATAGTTCTGACCACGCTCGGGCAAACCCTGCGTGAGATCATCAATGGATTCACCGTTCAAAACGTTTTACGATACCGTCGTCTTCGCCCAGCCCTGCTTTGGGATGCGAAATCTTGGTGGCCGTATAGCCGGCACCAAGTACGGCGGTATTCGAGGATTCGTCAGCATTGGCGCTGCCCGCTACCGGCAGCAACATGGCGCAAGTCGCAAGCGTTGCGATTGCAGCATTAATCACTTTTATGGTAGTTGACCATATTTTCCTTAATCTCATATTCTCCGAAAAGATATCCCATCGTATGGCATATCCAATGAAAAAATACCAAAAAGGGTTGACCTAGGGTGCTATACGAAAAACATCGGGAACAAAATCCACCAAATAGTATTGCGTTAACTAGTATTTGCATGACTTTGAGGATTTGCACATGCGAAATCAGGCTTTAGAAGCGCGTGCGACAAGCCGCTTCTGCACGTAAAGTCCAATGGACATTGTGCAATGGCGGAATCAGATCGTTAACCGTCAACATGCATAACGAAATCAGCGGCGTGCCAATGAAACATGTGAAAATGTTTGACAAGATGCGAAAAACAGGAATACGAAACCCGCAAATCCCAGAATATCGGACGCAAAATATCGTATCCAAACGTGTCGAGAGTACTGGGGTGGCCAGTCAATGCAACGACTACATCGGGAATCCCATCGCGCACGATATTCAACAGAAGAAAAGCGATGAGCGTGGTGCAGCCTCGTTTTACAATCTTGCGAGGGTTGGCGTCGGAGAAGACCAGATTCGACCCGAGACTGATCATGAACACGGATGGTCCAAGAATGCACAGATACAGAAACACTTGCCCCAGTAGCTGATTCACCTTGGAAGAAATTACCGTCAAGCACTTCGTAGAGATGCGCCGAGGGAAGACCGAGAGGGGCGGAACGCGCAAGATCGAAGCTGCCGTAGTTATTTTGTCTGCTCTCTCATGATTACGTTATGCTCACTCCAGTGCCCGAACACTCCCTCCATACCCGAAAAGGAGGAACATGCGATCCGCCAAATGGGCTTCCGTCGACAACGAATGCCAGAGAAAGCCCGTATCGCCTACCTTAATCAGCAAGCAGAATCGGCGTGGTTCTACCTTAAAGCCACTGGCGTCATGCTTCGAGTGTGGTGTTTGCGGGCTGTGTTTTCTCTGTGCATATGAAACGTGCCACCAGGCGGTCGGATGACGCTTGCGGAGGGATGTCTTGTGCACAAAAATGTGTCGTACGAGCGCTTAAGCTTGGTTATCCCGCTTACGTATGGTAGATTCCGTGCTTTATCCTGAGACATCTCGCTTATATATGGCAGGTCAGGTTGTCATGACAGCTGTTCTCATACCCCCTAAGTACGCTTTTCCGAGGTGTATCTGCCATACATAAGCGAGATAGGGATAAAAGGGGGTATCGATGTCCGAGAGAACGCGTCTTCATTATCCAACGGTGTATGTGGTTCATACGGAAGATAAGAACAGGTATAAAAGCGTTCCTGACTATACGGTATACGTGGGGGAGACGAAGGTCGCCGCGGCGCGCGACCACGTCGAGAACGGTCTGACCAAGGCGGAGGTCATGGCGAAGTACGCGATCGCGAGCATCGCGCCGTTGGAACGCTGGTGCCGCGAGTACCGGGCGGGAGGTCCGGAGGCGCTCGGGCCGAAGCCCAAGGGCAGGCCCAGAGGCTCGAAATCCAAACCGAAGCCCGAACCCACGCGCGAGCAGGAGCTCGCCGAACAGGTCGCCTATCTGAAGGCGAAGGTCGCGTACCTGGAAAAACTCCGGGCCCTGCGGGCGCAGAAGTCACGAGACGCGAGAGAAGCGCCGTCGTCCGACTGCTCGCAGGGCGGGGACACCGGCTCGACCACCTCCTCGAGATAGCCGGGCTGCCGCGATCCACGTACTACCATCACCTGTCGCGCCCGGCGCACGTGTCCAGGCCGGACGTGGAGCCGATGGTACGGGAGATATGGGAGCGCACGCCGAACGGATGCGGCCACCGGCAGGTGCGCATGTGCCTGGTCCACGAGTTCGGACGGAAGGTGTCGGCCAAGAGCGTGCCCGGGGTCATGCGGCGCATGGGACTGAGATGCGCCATCCGCTCCAGGAACCCGTGGAGGAGGTACAGCTCGTACAGGGGCGAGACGGGCGATCACGTGCATAACCTGCTCAAACGCGACTTCGACGCGGCCCGTCCGTTCTCCAAGCTCGGCACCGACGTCACCGAGTTCAAGGTCGCCGGCTCCAAGGCGTACCTCGCGCCGTGTACGACATGGCCAGCAAGGAGATCGTCGCCCGGGACGTGAGCCGCAGTCCGGACCTCGGGCAGCAGAGGCGCCTGCTCGCCATGCTCGCGGAGCGCCTGCCCGCCGGCGCGGAGCCGATCCTGCACTCGGACATGGGATGGCAGTACCAGCACCAATGGTGGAGGGACGAGCTCGAACGCCTCGGCATCCGCCAGTCCATGAGCCGCAAGGGCAACTGCCTGGACAACGCCGCCACCGAGCAGGTCTTCGGCCACTTGAAGGACGAGTTCTACCGAGGCCGGGAGTTCGACTCGTACGAACAGTTCAAACGCGAACTGGACGCCTACATCATCCATTGGAACACCAGACGGCGCCAGATACGACTCGAGGGACACACCCCGGAGGAGTTCCGGAGCATGTCCCTCGCGGTCTAGGGTTGTATCCTAATTAACAACGTCCAACAAACGGGGCGCAATTCAGTAGTGTCGTGTCGGGGCTTTTCTCTTTGGTTTCTCAGCTGTTCGCCTGTTCGGCGGCTTTCTGAGCCTTAAGCTGTTCCTTGACTTTCTGAGCGTATTCGTTCACGTATTCCTGACCGCTCATCTTCTGAATTTCCATGGTCACGCGATCAGTCAGCGTGCGCAAATCGTCGTGCGTGATCTGGTCGGCGGGCTTCTTCTCCACGGCAATCGGTTCGCCGTAGATCACTGTGGTCTTGCCCTTACCAGGAATAATCTGACCGGGCTTCTGCAACTCGCGAGATCCGATAATGGCGGACGGAACGATTGGGCATCCGGTTTCAAAAGCAAGTCGCGCAGCCCCGGTATGACCTTTATAGAGGCGACCGTCAGGGCTACGCGTGCCCTCAATATGAATGCCGAACAGGTGGCCGTCTTCGAGGATTTCACGCGCGTGGTTCAATGCGCCAAGCGATTTCGACCCACCGGAACGATCCACGGGGAACACGCCAACCGAAGTGAACCACCACTTCTTGAACTTGCCTTTGATGCCCTTGCCTTCGAAATACTCGGCTTTGCCCATGAAATGAATCATGCGCGGACAAGTCAGCGGCAACAGCGCGTCATCGATGACGGCAAGATGATTGGCTGCGATAATGGCACCGCCTTCGCGCGGAATGTTTCAAGTCCCTTGGCAGTCGGTCCCATGCGGTGGATGGCGATCGGTCCCAGGCCTTTGACGAAAAACCAGTAGAGCATTTTTCACGATCCTCCTAGCGGATGGCCATCCGCTTGATTACAGTTATCAGTATGACTGACCTCAACAATAGCAATGCCGATGAAGAACGCCCAAATGCCGCGCCGAATGGTGGCGAAGGGGCTTCTTCAAATGCGGACGATTTGGATGCCGCATGGGCTGAATTCGCAAGTTCGCATGCCGACGATTTGCAGGCCGTGGAGCATTCTCGTAGCGCGAAAACGTTTTGAAAAGCATGCGCAGCGCCGTGAGAAGGAGGCGTTGCTTTCGATTCAGGATTTGGATCAGGGCACGTTCACTGATGACACTCCGCAAGGTCGTGGACCGCGCGATTTCACTGGTTCCAGCTGGTTGGACACCGATAGTGTAATGGATCGTTACGGTGATGATTTCACTCCTCCGAATCCCTCCATCGGTCATGTCAAGATATCGAAGTTGGTGTTTTGGGTGCTTTTGATCGCTGGTGTCGCCGGTATCATCGCATCTGCGTTCATGCCTGCTTTGGCTGGGATTTTGGGATCGATTTTCGGCGTGTGCGCGTTGATTGGCGCTGCAGGATTGATCGTACAGCACAAGGGACATACACAAACCCGCCGCGATGTTTTCGATGATGGAGCTCGCGTATAGCAACATATGGAGAAGACTGCATCAGCTACGTCTTTTGTGCTCTTCTCTGTGATATTTGTCGCTGCGATACGTATAAGGCGCGTGTCTCGTCGTTGAGTGTTTTGACGAGACACGCCTTATACGTTCTTATGATCTGCTATTTCGCCGAATATCAAGCTTTCTTGGACTGGGCGGCGGTGATCCACTGGTCAAGCAGTGCCGAGGCCTTGCCTGAATCAACGGTTTCTTCGGCAATGGCATAGGCCGCTTTGAATCGTTCAGTCAGGCTGGCATCAGCTGGCACCTGATGGCCGTCCGCAACAATCGCGGATGCCGCGTTGAGCAGGGCGGTAGTGCGGAAAGGAACGTCCTTGCCTGCAAGGAAGTCACGGAACAGCTGAGCGTTGAGCTCCGGCTCTCCACCCTTTAAGTCAGCCACCGTCACCTTGTCGAGACCAAGCTCCACAGTCGGATCGAATTCACTCTCAGTGACTTTGCCGTTGCTGAACTCCCAGATGGACACCGGACCAGTCGGAGCCATTTCGTCAAGTCCCTCGCTTGACGTGTACACCATGCCGGTCTGTCCATTAGCCGCATATACCGCAGCCATGATCGGGCTCATTGCGCGATTGGCACAGCCCACCGCCATGTGCTTCGGCGAGGCCGGATTGGTCAGAGGTCCAAGAACGTTGAATACGCATGGCATGCCGAGCGCCGCACGGACAGGTCCCACGAAGCGCATTGCCGGATGGAATGTGCGTGCGAAAGCGAATGCGATGCCGCATTCGTTGCCGACCTCAGCAACCTGTTCCGGTTCCAGATCGAGCGGCAGTCCCAGCGCCTCGAAGCAATCGGCAGTGCCGCACTTGGAAGAGGCTGCACGATTGCCGTGCTTCACGACTTTCGCTCCGGCTGCGGCAGCCACCACCGCGCCCATGGAAGACAGATTCACCGTCGCGGCACCGTCTCCACCGGTACCGACGATATCGGTGGTCTCACCGTCGATATCAAGTTTGATGGCATGGGAGACCATGGCCTTGGCCGCTCCACGCACCTCATCCGGAGTCAAGCCAAGCTGCTGCTGGGTTGCCAGAACCGCACCGACGGCCGCCGGATTAGCGTTGCCGTTCATGAGGTCATCGACGAACCACTCGGATTCCTCGGCACTCAGATGGTCCCCTCCGACCAGCTTGGTGAGGATCGACTTCCATGTGATTTCAGCCATGATGCCCTCCTTGACGCTTCAGCATGTCACGTTGTTGATACGATATCGCCGCCATTGTAACCGTTCTACATTTCATGGTTTTTCAACGTCCATATCACGAACAGGTAATTGCAGAAAAGCGCTCATCATAAACAACACAGACATTTTCAATATCTATCTTCCGCATATCGGGCAACGAGCATGAAACAAAAAGGCGGTCTGCGAAAAATCCGCAAACCGCCTTCATTATGCGCGAATCATCAGAGCATCACACGATATGTCACTGTTCGTTCTGTCCGTGGCACATCTTGTACTTACGACCGGAACCGCACGGGCACTGGGCGTTCTTGCCAGTTCCCGGGAAGGTGCGGCCATCCGCCCACGGAGAGCGCAATTCCTCGCTCTTCGGGCGCTTATTGGCAGGAACCTTGCCCTCAGCATGGCTGATCGGCTGCATGCCTACGATGCCAGGCTCATTCTTCTGTTCTTCGGCCAGTTCGTCGATGACGGTCTTCTCGGCCTCATCGTCGGTTTCCGGCTCGGCAGGAGCGGTTTCACCGGTCGGCTGCGCTTCGCTATCCAGGCCCATCACCGCTTCGGCTGCGTTCACGGCCTCTTCCTCATCGGATTCGGTTTCGGCGTCTTCGGTGGTGGCGACACGATCGATGTCAACGTGGAACAGCAGCTGGATGGTCTCCTCCTTGATTGCTTCAATCATGGAGTTGTACATCTGATAGCCTTCGCGCTGGTATTCGACCAGCGGATCGCGCTGACCCATACCACGCAGACCGATGCCGTCCTTGAGATAATCCATCTCATACAGGTGTTCGCGCCACTTGCGGTCAAGAACCGCGAGCACGACACGACGTTCCAGCTGACGCAGACCCTCTTCACCAAGCTTGGCTTCGAAGTCGGCATACTGGTCCTTTGCGTCGGAAACGATAAGCTCCTGCAGGGCTACGATGGCCTTGTCTCCCTTGAGCTTGGAGACAGCGTCCTTGGCGGCTTCCGGATCGACGGCAATCGGGTACACGGCGTTCAGAGCCTTGAACAGGCCTTCCCAATCCCAATCCTTCGGCTTGTCAGAACCCTTGTTGGCGCCCTTGATGTAGCTCAATACCGTATCGTCGATGAACTTGAGGATATCCTCGTGGATGTCTTCGCCCTTGAGCACAGCCTGACGCTCGGCGTAGATGACGGTGCGCTGCTTGTTCATCACGTCATCGTACTTGAGCACGTTCTTACGGATTTCGAAGTTGCGGGATTCCACGGCCTTCTGTGCGGTGCGCACGCCCTTGGAAACGCTCTTCGCTTCGATCGGCTCGCCTTCCGGCATGCCCTTGGCCATACGCGGGCCACGAGCTGGGTGTTGAACAGACGCATCAGATCGTCTTCGAGCGACAGGTAGAAACGGGACTCGCCCGGATCGCCCTGACGTCCGGAACGGCCGCGCAGCTGGTTGTCGATACGACGGGATTCGTGACGCTCGGTACCAAGCACGTACAGGCCGCCGAGTTCAACGACCTCTTCATGCTCGTCCTTGACCTGCTCCTTGATTTCGGCCAAGGTGCCCGGCCAACGCTTCTCGTACTCGTCCGGAGTGTCATCCGGAGAATAGCCTTCGGACTTGAGCTTCGCATCGGCAAGGAACTCGACGTTGCCGCCGAGCATGATATCGGTACCACGGCCTGCCATGTTGGTAGCCACGGTGACGGCGCCCTTACGGCCCGCGACGGCCACGACGGCGGCTTCCTTGTCATGCTGCTTCGCGTTCAGCACCTGGTGGGGAATGTTGGCAACGTCAAGCAGGGACGACACGATTTCGGAGGATTCCACGGAAGCGGTACCCAGCAGCACCGGCTGGCCCTTCTTGTGGCGCTTGGCAACATCGCGCACGATGGCGGCAAGCTTCTCCTTCTTGGTACGGAAGATCAAATCGTCCTTGTCTTCGCGAATCATCGGCTTGTTGGTCGGAATCGGGAGCACGCCCAGCTTATAGGTGCCCATGAACTCCGCGGCCTCGGTTTCTGCGGTACCGGTCATGCCCGACAGCTTGTCGTACATGCGGAAGTAGTTCTGCAGGGTGATGGTGGCGAAGGTCTGGTTCTCAGCCTTGACTTCCACGTTTTCCTTGGCTTCGATTGCCTGGTGCAGACCTTCGTTGTAACGGCGTCCCGGCAGGATACGGCCGGTGTGTTCGTCGACGATGAGCACTTCACCGCCAGTCACCACGTAGTCGCGGTCGCGCAGGAACAGTTCCTTGGCCTTGATGGCGTTGTTCAGGTAGCCGATCAGTGCGGTGTTGTTCGGCTCGTACAGGTTGTCGATGCGAGATAATCCTCGATCTTGTTGATGCCTGGATCGAGAATGCCGACGACCTTCTTTTTCTCGTCGACCTCATAGTCCTCGTCACGGGTGAGCTTGAGCACCAGACGTGCGAACTGACGGTACCAACGGGTCACGTCGCCTTCGGCCGGACCGGAGATGATCAACGGGGTACGGGCCTCGTCGATGAGGATGGAGTCGACTTCATCGACGATGGCGAAGTGGTGGCCGCGCTGCACCAGATCGGACTTTTCCCACGCCATGTTGTCACGCAGGTAGTCGAAGCCGAACTCGTTGTTGGTGCCGTAGGTGATGTCGGCGTTGTACTGCTTGCGGCGCTCCGGCGGTTTCTGGTTGGTGATGATGCAGCCGGTGCTCATGCCGAGGAAGCGGTAGACACGACCCATCAGCTCGGCCTGGTAGCTTGCCAGGTAGTCGTTGACGGTGACGACGTGCACGCCCTGGCCGTCGAGTGCGTTCAAGTATGCCGGCAGGGTCGCCACAAGGGTCTTGCCTTCACCGGTCTTCATTTCGGCGATGTTGCCCCAGTGCAGCGCCGCGCCACCCATGAGCTGCACGTCGAAGTGGCGCAGGCCCAAGGTGCGCTTGGATGCCTCGCGCACGGTGGCGAAGGCTTCCGGCATGAGCTTGTCGAGGGATTCGCCATTGTCGAGACGCTGCTTGAACTTGGCGGTCTGGCCCTTGAGCTCTTCGTCGTTGAGCGCTGCAATCTCATCTTCCAGCGCGTCGGTCGCCTGAGCTACGTGCTCAAGCTTCTTGATCTGTCGGCCTTCGCCCATTCGCAGGGCTTTGTCAACGATATCTACCACAATCACTCCCTTTGTGTATGCGAGTTATCTCATCTGAGATTAGTCGCTGTTTAACGATTTCCGAAAAACACCGTCCATTTTACGTAACTTTCAGCTTGTTGCGGCCTTCTTCCATTCGACACACCACCTTCAGACATGAAAAAGAGGCCCGCACATACACTGCGCGAGCCCCGTTCGGTCAGATTATCTCCCTATCCAACCTGTTGCACGTCTTACTTCGCCACATTCTCCGGGGTGTCGATCTCGAAGACGCCATAGCTCCAGCCGTGACGATGGTAGAGACGGACGGACGACCGGTCTCCTTGTTCACGAACAGGAAGAAGTCATGTCCAATCAGCTCCATCTCATACAGCGCCTCATCGATGGTCATCGGCTCCGCGATATGCAGCTTGCGACGGATGACAATCGGGGTGTCGCCTACTTGGACTTCGACGGACTCTCCCGGACCCAGCTCAGCGGCGACGGCTTCGGCCGGGCTGTTATTCGGCACTTCGACCGGCTCCTCAACTTCTGGAGTCGGCTCGACGACACCAAGATCGACCGGGACCGGATCGCTGTAGCCACGACGATGATCCTTGCGACGATCACGGGTGCGACGCAGACGGAGGGTCAGCTTGTCGAGCGCCATGTCCAGAGCGCTGAACTCGTCGGCGCTGGAAGCCTCGGCGCGCACCACGGTACGACCTGCGATGACGGTGATTTCAACGCGCTTGGCGGTGTCGGCCTGACGCGGATTGCCCCTGCGCGGTGCCAGAGGTAACTCCGGCGTATTCTTTCCCAGCTCCTTCGTGGCTTTACCAAGAAGATCCGCGACTATCAAGAGCTGAATGCAGAGATTCTTGCAGAGGCAATGGAAAAAGCAGTCGAGACTGCATACAAAGCCGTTATGAAGCCAAAAGAAGGTACCATCCTGACCGTGGCAAAGGGAGCAGCAGAGAAAGCAGCAGAGCTTGCACCGGAAAGCGAAGATCTGAACGCATTCATCGAGGACGTTCTCGCGCATGCAGAGTACGTGCTCTCCCAGACACCAGAGATGCTGCCGGTATTAAAAGAGGCAGGCGTTGTGGATTCCGGCGGACAGGGTCTCTTAACCGTACTGCAGGGCGCATATGACGCGTTCCTCGGGAAAGAGATTGATCTGAATTTCGAGATGCCGGAAGCAAAGACAGAATTTGTCAGACCGTCCAAAGAGACAGAAAAAGAAATCAAATTCGGCTACTGCACCGAGTTTATCATTATGCTGGAAAACCCGCTTCCGGATGAAGAGGTTTATGCATTCAAAGATTTCCTGAACGGAATCGGAGATTCGATCGTTCTCGTTGCAGACGATGAGCTGGTTAAGGTACACGTACATACCAACGATCCTGGAAAAGCAATTTCCAAGGCGCTGACGTACGGACAGCTGACCAGAATGAAGATCGACAACATGCGTGAGGAGCATCAGGAGCGCCTGATCAAGAACGCAGAAAAGATCGCAGCACAGCAGGCAGAGGAAGATAAGAAGAGAAAAGAAGCAGCAAAACAGCCGCCGAAGGAGAACGGATTCATTGCCGTGTCCATCGGAGAGGGAATCAAAGAGATCTTCCAGGGACTCGGTGTTGATTACCTGATCGAGGGCGGTCAGACCATGAACCCGAGCACCGAGGATATGCTGACTGCAATTGAGAAGGTCAATGCAAAGAATATCTTTATTCTGCCGAACAACAAAATATCATCCTCGCAGCAAATCAGGCAAAAGCCATGACTGAGGACAAAAATATCATCGTTGTTCCGACCAAAAACCGTTCCGCAGGGCATCACAGCCATGATCAGCTATGTGCCGGAGAAATCTGCAGAAGAGAACGAGGAGGCCATGACAGAGGGCATCCAGATGGTGAAAACCGGTCAGGTAACGTACGCGGTACGTGATACCCACATCGATGAGAAAGAGATCCATCAGGGCGACATCATGGGACTTGGCGATCACGGACTTCTCGCTGTCGGACAGGATATTCTTACCGTTGCAGAAGAAACCATCCGCGCCATGGTCGATGAGGACAGCGAGCTGATCAGCATCTACTACGGTGAAGATATGAGTGAGGAAGATGCCGAAAGCTTGGCGAAAAAATCGAGCAGGCATATCCGGACTGCGATGTGGAAGTAAACTATGGCGGACAGCCGATTTACTACTGTGTCGTTTCGGTTGAATAAGAGTAAGGAAAGAAAAACATGAATACGGAACCCCTGACAACACTGAAGGGGATCGGTGAAAAACGGAGAAGCTGTTTGCAAAAAGTAGGAATCTAACAATTTGCAGCAGCTTCTGCATTATTATCCAAGAGATTATGACTGCTATGCAGAGCCGTTCCCTTTCGCGAATGCAGACAAGAGGAAAAGAATGCGGTATACGGAAGAATTGTCCACAGTCCGTCGGTAAAAGGAAACCAGAGAAAGAGCGTCGTTGTCCTGGAATCTACGAGGAGCCGGTGCGGCTGCAGCTTACCTGGTTTAATATGCCGTTCTGCGGAGCACGCTGAAGAAAGGCAGTGTTTTTATCTTCCGCGGAAAGATACAGGAAAAATCAGGCCGTCTCGTGATGGAGCAGCCGGAAATCTTCACTCCTGCCGCATACCATGAGCTTCTGGCAAGTCTTCAGCCGGTTTATGGGCTGACAGCCGGTCTCACGAACAAGATGGTGAGCAAGGCCGTCGCACAGGTGCTGGAGCGATGCGCACCTGCGCAGGACTATCTGCCGGAGAAATCCGTGCCCGGTATGAACTCTGTGAATCAATTATGCCCTCCATGAGGTTCATTTTCCAAAGACCAGGAGCATCTGGCAACGGCGCGGCGCAGAATTGTGTTCGAAGAGTTTTTTCTCTTCATCCTGTCCCTGCGGCAGTTAAAAAGAGCAGACGGAGGGAATTACCAATGTGTCCCCGATCCGCGCCGTCTGGAAGACGGAGGAAGTCATCGAAAATATGCCGTACCGTCTCACGAATGCACAGATGCGCGTGTGGGGCGAACTGGAGCGGGACTAAAAAGGCCATACCCGCATGGCGCGGCTGATACAGGGAGATGTCGGAAGCGGAAAGACGATTCTGGCATTCCTTGCAATGATTATGACAGCTGAGAACGGCTACCAATCGGCGCTGATGGTTCCGACGGAGGTTCTGGCGCGGCAGCATTATGAATCGCTCTGCACTCTGTTGAAAGAAAACAATCTGACGGGATACAATCCCCCGCCTTCTGACTGGATCCACGAAAAGCAAAAGAACGCCGGGGGAAATCTATGCCAGTCTGGAAGACGGAAGCTGCAAAATGGGTGATCGGCACACATGCACTGATTCAGGAAAAGGTACAGTACAAAAATCTGGCGCTTGTCATCACAGACGAACAGCACCGCTCGGTGTCCGGCAGAGAACGGCACTTGCTGAAAAGGGGAACCGCCGAATGTTCTCGTTATGAGTGCAACGCCGATTCCAACGAACCCTGGCTATCATTCTGTACGGAGATCTTTCGATTTCTGTGATTGATGAACTTCCGGCGAAGCGTCTGCCGATCAAAAACTGTGTGGTGGATACGTCTTACCGTCCAAAAGCTTACCGCTTTATCACGCGTCAGGTCGAACTGGGCCGTCAGGCGTATGTGATCTGCCCGATGGTGGAGGAGAGCGAGGGTCTGGAAGCGGAAAAAAAACGTCACCGACTATACACAGCTCCTGAAAAAGAGCTGCCGGGCATCACAGTAGAGATGCTGCACGGACAGATGAAGGCGGCGCAGAAAACGAGATCATGGAGCGGTTCGCCAGCGGAGAAATCCAGGTACTCGTCTCGACGACAGTCGTGGAGGTCGGTGTCAACGTGCCGAATGCGACGGTGATGATGGTGGAAATGCCGAACGGTTCGGCCT
>ENA-OPYV01000064-OPYV01000064.1-human-gut-metagenome-genome-assembly--contig:-NODE-64-length-30921-cov-4.335098_pt1 | contig 30921 bp, 34 predicted proteins | sample MGYA00242474_ERZ504485 | MGnify/ENA primary metagenome ERZ504485 (study PRJEB26092, sample SAMD00036263) | human gut metagenome | host: Homo sapiens | study: EMG produced TPA metagenomics assembly of...
AACGTAGGGTCCGCTCGTGGATGCCCCCTACAAAAGAATAAGTGCTAAATCTAACCGCACTGAGTTCGCTCTCGCTGCCTGAGCTTCGCGCCAGGATTAACCAGTGAGCAGCCGCTCCGTTCACTCCTTCTCGTCTTTGGAAGGATGCTGAGCGTCGTTTAGAAGACTTGCTTTGTCGACTGAGCCACAGGGCCGGCAAGGGACTTTTACTGTAGATATGCCCGCCATCAGTTGTCTGCGATATCGATGGGAGCAGAAAAACCGCCGCACGGCCAGCAGACTACGCACGTAGAAGACTGAGGGTTCGGTTATCGGACCGGGGTTCAATTCCCCGCATCTCCACGAGTTGAAAGCCGCCAGAAATGGCGGCTTTTCTTGTATTTCCAACGGTTTTCGAAGATTCCTGGGTTTACTCCAAATTACCCCCGATGTGCCGGATATTCTAAAAAAATGTGGGCAAAAATCCCTCCTCCGGCTTGCTTAATCTCTTCCAAATTCCATCTGTCTACCACCCTAAACAGCATGCAAGGTACGTTTTTAGGTACTCCTCTTCACAAGACAACCTCGTCAAATCAACATACGAAAAATCCAGCTCTCCCCCATCACAAATCATCAGAATCCCACCATCAAATTCCGTGTGTCGATTTGCATTAACCGCTTAAGTGGTTAACATAGTTAATACATCAACCTAGTTATCACGTCACAGCAGACGACGTCAAGGAAGGACTTGATCGATGACCTGCACTTACTCTCCCGAAGCCTACGTGTTCGGCTCCGAAGAAAACCATGCCCTGCTCGAGGCGGAAACCAACGAGCTCCTGCATTTCGGACACAATTTCCCCGCCCCGCAGGGTGGCTCCTACTGGCTGGACGATACCGGCAATCCGGATCTGACCCAAAACATCCACACGTGGATCACCTGCCGCATGGCGCACGTGTATTCCTTGGGGTTCCTGCACGGCGAGCCGGGCGCGCAGAACTGGTTGACAAGGCCATCGCCGGCCTGCGCGGTCCGCTGCATGACGATGAAAACGGCGGATGGTATCCGTCCATTTCCGCAGACGGCTCCACCCATGAAGCAGGCAAGGTCTGCTACGCCCACGCTTTCGTGATTCTTGCCGCCACTTCCGCCAAGCTTATCGGCCGCCCGGACGCGGACGAGCTGCTCGAAGAGGCTCTGGCAACCTACGACAAGCATTTCTGGGATGACGAGATCGGTCTGGCCGTCGATACTTGGAACACGGAATTCACCGAGCTTGACTCCTATCGCGGCATCAATGCCAATATGCACACCACCGAAGCATTCCTTGCCGTTGCCGATGTGACCGGAAACGAGGAATACCGCGAGCGCGCTGGTCGTATCATCGATCATGTGGTCGGATGGGCAGCCAACAATAACTGGCATATTCCTGAGCATTTCACCGCCGATTGGCAGCCGGATCTCGAATGCAACCATGACAAGCCGGATGACCAGTTCAAGCCGTACGGCGCCACTCCGGGCCATGGCATCGAGTGGGCACGTCTCATCACCCAGTATGCGTTGAGCTCCAAGCAGCGTTCCGAAGAAGGCAAGCAGCAGCTTATCGAAGCCGCCGAGAACCTGTTCGCTCAGGCACTTGCCGACGCCTGGAACGCCGAAGGCACCATCGGTTTGGCTTACACCACCGATTGGAACGGCAAGCCCGTTGTCACCGACCGCATGCACTGGACGCTTGCCGAATCCGTGAACACCTCGGCCACACTGGCCACCGTCACCGGCAAGCAGGTGTACAAGGATTGGTATGCGACCTTCTGGAAGTACATTGACGAATACCTGATCGACCATAAGAACGGTTCTTGGTTCCACCAGCTGAACAAAGACAACGAGGTCATCGGTACCGTCTGGCCGGGCAAGTCCGACCTGTACCATGCCACGCAGTGCACGCTGATTCCGCGTCTCGATCCCGCGATCTCCGTCGCTCCTGCGTTGAAGGCCAATCCGAACGCCTGACGACCTCCAATAATCGAACTTCTCCTTCTCTCCTCCTATTCGCGAAGAACCCAGGTACCGCAAGGCAACCGGGGTTCTTCGTATATCAACGCGACTATTTGATGATTGGACGCAACGGCGCAGACACGTCGACGTTATGCTTGTCTCCGATCACATTCGGATCATTGATGATTTTATCGACGACAGCTTTCTTCAACTTGAGGCCGGATGAATCGCCCCATACGATCACACGGTCTCCCCCATTGATTTCCGTGGTGATGGAATCCTGGGTTTCGGCAGTCACCTTGGTGATGGAGTTGCGCATCGATTCCGGCAATGAGCTGAGGATCTTCAACGCCTCCTTGATGGAACGATTGCTCAGACTTGTTTCGACATCCTTCACTTCAATGACGGGAATTCCTTCCACGGAAGCTCCGCTGACGGAATTCAATATACGCCCCTTGCTGTCGACCGCGGTCATGCTGTCCTCGCCTGTCTTGAGCATCGCAGCAGGCTTTTGCGCCTTGATGGTCACTTCAAGGGAGTCGGGCAGTTTTTTCTTGGATTGCGCGGAAGTGACTCCAGGAATCTCCTTGATTTTCTTTTCCACGTATTGTTCGACACGAGAAGAATCGATTTTCCTGCTTGCTGGCCCGCAATATCCAACACCTGAGACTCACTCACCCATTCGTTGGCGCCGACAATGCTAATATTGCCGGACTCGAGACGGAATACCGATGAGAAGAAAAACAGCCATACCAACGCGCCTGCAACAACAATGACAGCAGCGGAAACGCACGCGCGCATGGCGACGACACGCGCGTTCGCCTTGCGTCGTTCTTTCAGACGCGCACTGAAATCAACCACCTTCGGGCGCGTTACCACGCCCAACGTGCCTATGGTTTCCTCCAATGTCTTCGAAACGAAATCCTCGCCGGCAAGATTGCGCGCGTCCACGAAATCGCCTGATCTCGAACGACTCACGCTGCCTTTGTTGCCACTCTCAACCGTATTTTCCTGCGTCTTCTTCCCGGAAGAAGACGCGCGTCCCGCTCCACCAGCGACGGAACGGCCTTTCGGCTGAACCTGCTTTCCGGCATCGCTGTGTTTCCGGCTTTGGATGGTTCTACCATGCGACGTCTGATTTCAGGCGTCGTTGCGGAACCATCCGAACCCGTACCTGAACTGATGACCCTTCGCGTCATCAGCCCTCACAATCCCAACGATGAGCCTGAAGGGAGTGCAGCATCACCTCGTCCATCTGTGTGATGTCGCCTGCGCCAACAGTGAAGATGACATCGCCATGATGAGCACGCATCGTCATCATTTGTGCCGCGGTATGCATATCCTCCACTCCGCGAATCCAATCCTCGGCAGGCGTGTGGTCAAGCTTAAGCGCCTCGTCCACAATGGTGGCGGAGCTAATCGTCGGATAGTCCTCCTGCTTTTCACGTGCGGGGAAAATGCCGGTGACGATCACATCATCCGCCTTGGCCAATGCTTCAGCGAATTCACTCGCAAAGAACATGGTCCGGGAGAACAGGTGCGGCTGGAAGATCACGCGAATCACCGACTGCGGGTACCTGCGGCGCGCCGCATCCAGCAATGCCGAAATCTCCGTAGGATGATGCGCGTAATCATCAACGACAGTCACTTGGCCGACCATACCACGCACTTGGAAACGACGGGCAGCTCCAAGGAACGACGTGGCGGCTTGGGCAGCGTTCTCGACATCGACGCCCAACAACGCGGCCGCAATAATCGCAGCGGAGGCATTGCGCGCGTTGTGAATGCCTGGAACGGTAAGCGTCACCGGAACCATACGCTCATGTTCGCCCAACAATCCCGCGGGCATGTGTAAGGTGAAATGTTCGGCACCGCTTTGCGCGCTTTCGCTTTCCGATTCGATATGCACGAACGCGGCACCGTTCAAATCACCCAACGAAACCGTATCCTGCGTCGCATACACGACCGTACGCTTGGCCGTCTGCGGATCGAGAGCACGCAATACCGCAAGATTGCCTTCATCATCGCCGCACATCACCACCGATTTTTCGGCATGCTGAACATGATTGACAAAAGCCGCACGATAGTTTTCCTGCGTGCCGTAATGGTCGAGATGATCGGCTTCGGAGTTGGTGACAATAGCGATTTCCGGATGATACTTGGCAAAGCTGCCATCGGATTCGTCCGCTTCCGCCACAAGAACGTCGCCCTTACCAGCATGGCCTCCGTCAATCGTCACACCATCCTTGCCTTGGATGGATCCGCCGATGGCATAGCTTGGATCGGCCAGATTTCCCTCACCGGCATGGGTGAGGATATGGGCCAGCATGGAACTGGTCGTGGTTTTTGCCATGAGCTCCTGCGACCGTCACCGCACGTTTTTGTGTTCATCAGCAATGCGAGAATGTCGCTGCGGTGCACGATGCGTTCGCCTGCTTCGTATGCTGCGACGATTTCCGGATTGTCGGATTTGATGGCGCTGGAGAATACGACGGTATGTTTGCCTTCGACGTTTTCTGCGCGCTGCCCGAATTCGACGGTAATGCCGATTCCCTGCAGACGATCGGTTTTGGCGCTGGGTTCACGATCTGAACCGTCCACTTCAACGCCCTGTTCGTGCAGCATTTCAGCGAGCACGCTCATGCCCGCGCCTCCAATGCCGATGAAATGGGTTGCCCCCAAATCATTCACGCCTTCCTGCGGACTGAACGACGCATGGGTTGGATCAAGAACGATGGTACCGGCTTCACGCTGGTTGTCAGACACGACTGCTCCTCTTGCATGTTTTTTCTAGCTTGTTCCATTATGGTCTCACCCATGGTCTCGCATATGGCCGATCATGGGTGGGATTTTGGAATGCGACGAACGCACCTGCCGTCGCCGCAGCCTACTTTTCGTCAATCATGGAAAGCACGCGCTTGGCCATGACTTCGGCGGCATCTCGAATACCGTATTGCCAGGCGTTGTCGCCATACTTGGCAAGCAGATCCGAATCGGCAAGCAGCTTCGGCACATGCTGTTTGACCCATTCGGCGGTGAATTCGCGATCAGCCACCATCAGACCGCCTTCCGCATCGACGACAGGCTGGGCGTTGAATCGCTGCTCGCCGTTGCCGATTGGCAGCGGAACATAAATCGCGGGGAGTCCCAAAGCCGTCAATTCCGATACGGTGCCGGCCCCAGAGCGACAGATAATCAGGTCGGCGCAAGCGAATGCGAGATCAATACGTTCCAAATACGGCGCAACACGATAATCGCCATCATTGCCATGGTCCGGGCCAAGCTCGCCAAGCACCTGTTCGCCGGCGCTCACCGACACCAATGAACGCACTTCATCATCTTTGCCTTTCCCAGTCAGATGAATCACCTGGGCGTGTTCCAGCAGCTCCCTAGCGGAAGCCGCCACCGCACGGTTCACGTTCACCGCGCCCAGCGACCCTCCAGTCACCACCACCAGTGGACGGTTCGGATCGACACCGAGTTGCGCTGCGGCCGATTGTCTTGTGGCAATGCGGTCATGTTCCATGCCATGGGCTATCGCTGCGATTTCGGCACGCAATGGCAATCCCACACGCTCGGCTTCAACACCCTTGCGTGGCTTCAAGCCGGTTTGCGCATAGGCGGTGCCAATCATGGACGCCCAGCGAGCTCCCAATTTGTTGGCCATTCCGGCACGGGCATTCTGCTCATGCATCGCGATCGGAATGCCCATCTTGTGCGCTGCCGCATATACGGGAGCGGACGTGTATCCGCCGAAGCCGACAACCACCTGCGCCTCATGACGGGTGAGAATGTCACGGACTTTGGCCGTTTCGGCCTTCCACTGCGCGGGAAACTTCAGCGCCGCCATATTGGGCCTGCGTGGGAAAGGAACCTTCTCAATGGTTTCCAGTTCGAAACCGGCCTGGGGAACCAAATCGTGTTCCAAGCCGACGACAGTGCCCACCACTGCGATATCGGCGTCTGGTTCAAGCTCGCGAATCACATGCGCCACGGCGAGCAGAGGATTGACATGACCTGCCGTACCACCGCCGGCAAGAACGATATGCTTCTGATTGCTCATAGTGTACGAGCTTAGCCCACGGCACCCCAGTACGCCGCGCGCCATACCGTCGCACACGCGGATGCTCACATTTCATCTACGTTTGCACACCGCAATACGCGGTAGCGTATGCTACGGTCGCAGCCGACACTCAGACCCGCTGCATCTCCGCTTGGATCTGCGGCTGCTGCTTCATCATGCTGATGGTTACGCCTGCAGCGCCCAAACACAGAATCAACGACGAACCGCCCGCAGACACAAACGGCAATGGCACACCCATCACCGGAAACAATCCCACCACACGCCGATGTTCACGAATGCCTGGCCGACGATCCACACGGTAATGCTGGCCAATACCAAAGTGATGTACCTGTCCTGCGATTGCAAAGCCACCACGAGCATGCACCATCCAAGCACCAAGAACAGCAGAATGACGAGAGAGGCGCCTACAAAGCCCGTTCCTCACCGATGATGGCGAAAATGAAATCGTTGTGCGCTTCCGGCAGATATCCCCATTTTTCTCCGGAATTGCCGACGCCCACTCCAAGCAAACCTCCGGAGGCCATGGCGTATTTGCCATGCACCGCCTGATAGCAGACCCCCTGCATGTCGGATGCGGAGCAAGTTTGGTATGTGGCCATGATGCGGCTGAGTCGGTTCGGACTGGTGATAACGAGTCCGCCAACCAAAACCGCACCGCCGCATGCCACGATAGCCAACCATTTGCCAGGAAAATCTCCCAACAGCAACGCGGCACCTGCGATCGCGAACAGAATCATGGCCGTGCCAAGATCCTTGCCACTCACAACCAACAGCAATGCAAGACCAAGCCACGCAATCAACTTGAGATATGCCTTATATGGTCCGACTTTGTTTATCTGCTTCTGCGCGTAGATCAGTTCCCGCGGCAGCCATATGCACAACGCAAGCTTAACGACTTCGGCGGGCTGGAAGGTAAATCCAAAAAGGCCGATCCAACCTTTGTTGCCTTGGACATCGATGCCCAAGGGGGTAAACGTCAGCGACTGCAAAAGCAAAGCGATAATCAGGAAGACGAAACTGAATTTCCTGATGAGCTCCGCCGGAATCATCATGCAGGCAACACCCACGATAAGTCCAAGAACGCAGAATCCCCCCTGTTTCAGTGCTTGGGACCACGGAGACTGTCCGTTGGCAATCATGTTTACCGAAGAGCTGGAAAACACCATGATCACACCGAAAATGGTGAGAATGATCACCGCGGTTCTGAACCCATGAAAACACCAAATCGGATTAAGCAGGCTTCGCAGACCGACATAACCATGAAAATCGTCGACCTGCTTTCCGACGGCGGCCTTCTTTTTCTGACGACTACTATCAACCTGCCTGGTTTTAGGCTTTTCCATGCTCGTTCACCCAACGCTGAGCCTGCTGTGCGAACTGGTTTCCACGATCGGCATACGACTTGAACTGATCCATCGACGCACATGCAGGCGCCATCAGCACCACATCACCGGATTGGACATACTCGCCCGCGGCATCAACCGCCCGTTCCATAATGACCCCATTATCCGCCGGATCGATGATGGTCAGAGGAATGTTGGGAGCGCTCGTCTTGAACGCATCCAGCATCGGCTGCTGATCCCTGCCGATGATGACCGCGGCTTTGATGGTATGCGCCTGATCAGCCACCAATTGCTCGAAACTGCTGCCTTTGGCCAGTCCTCCGGCAATCCACACCACGGATTTATCGGCAAAACTATTGAGCGAGGCCTTGGCCGCATGCGCGTTGGTCGCCTTGGAGTCGTCAACGAAACGAATGGCTCCCCCATCCGCCGTAGTGGCGGTGGCGACGGTCTGGATACGGTGGCCACCTGGAGTGAACTGCTTCAGGGATGCGATCGCCTTCTCCTTATCCGCGCCAAGTCCCAACACCAACGCCAATGCGGTCAATGCGTCGGCGAGCAAATGCGGATATACCGTGCCATCCGGCTCGGTCAGATGTGTGAACTCGGCAACTTTGGCAACCTGTTCAGGCTTGCCCGCCTCACCGCCCGCGATGCCGGACATGTCGACGATCCAGCCGTCCTTCACGCCAATCTGGCCATCTTGCGGTTCCGACAATGTGAATCCAACCCTACGGCAGCCTTCCGCGGTTTCGGCTGCGAATGCCAGCTTGGTCACGCGCTCATCATCCGCGTTGTACACCAACGCCTTCTTGGCATGGTGGAAGACCTTCGCTTTATCGGACGCGTAATTGTCGATACCGCCATGCCAATCAAGATGGTCGTCAGCGATATTGGTGATCGCCGCGCAATCCAACTCAAGAGAATCGGTGAAATGCAATTGGAAAGAACTGAGCTCAACACACAGCACATCATTTGCCGGATCGACTGCGGCATGGGACACCGCTTTGCCGATATTGCCGACAGCAGGTGCGGTCAAACCGCAAGCCGTCAACATCTCCGAAGTCATTTCCGTAGTGGAGGTCTTGCCATTGGTACCGGTGATGCCAATCCATTGCGCAGGATGCCCAGTGGCATCGCAATCCACCCGCAGCTGCCAGGCAAGCTCGACCTCGCTCATCACCGGAATGCCACGACGTTGCGCTTCGAGAATGAACGGGGTCCTCGGATTGAATACCGGAGAAGTCATCACCAGGTCGACATGATCCCAATCAATGTGGTCGAAAGAGTGCAGATCGGCATCAGGCTTCTTCTCATCCACGCCCAACACCTTTTCGGCGCGGGAACCCAACACCTCCATCATGCTCTGGCCAGAAACTCCAGACCCGCCACAATCGCGGTCTTACCGCTCATATCCATATCCATCATCCTTCGATCGTCAGAACCTCATACGCCTTAATATCACAGTCATATTGCGTTCATTCGCAACGGCAACAGACCGAGCATCGACTGTCACAAGCCGGAACGGGCAACCCAATCGCCATAGAAAAGCACCAAGCGACCAGCACGAACAGCAGTTCAATCATCCAGAAGCGAATCACAACCTTGACTTCGGGCCATCCCTTCAATTCGAAATGATGGTGGATCGGAGCCATCTTGAACACACGCTTATGCGTCATCTTGAAATAGCCGACCTGAATGACATCGCTCAACGTTTCCATGACGAACAGGCCGCCGAGAATAATCGCGAGGAATTCCGTATGCGTGGCGATGGACATGGCAGCGAACAGGCCGCCAAGCGCCAACGAACCGGTATCTCCCATGAAAATTGAAGCCGGATTGGAGTTGTACCACAGGAACCCGAAGCATGCTACCGCCGCGCAAGCCGCGATAATGGTCAGATCAAGTGGATCAGATACCGCGTAGGTAAAGCCCTCATGCCCCGATCCCTTAAGGTGGTAGAACTCCCAAAAAGCGATCACCGCATATCCCATGAACGCAATCATCGAAGAGCCAGCTGCCAAACCGTCAAGACCATCAGTCAGATTGATGGCATTGGTCCACGCGGTCATCAGGAAGTTCACCCAAATCACGAACAGCACGATAGCCACGACCTTACCCGCGAATTCGAAACTGAAGAACGGCTCCTCAATGAAGCTCATGCCGGCCTGGGCACTGGGGAAACCGGAATTCGTAGGCAGAATCAACGCCAGCACCGCATATATGGTAGCCAGAATGAACTGACCGATGAACTTGCCCTTAACCGTCAATCCCTCGCTCTGCTTCTTACGAACCTTCGCGAATCATCAATAAAACCAAGCAATCCCATCGACAACATGGCAAACAGCACCAGCACCGCAGACCACGACGGAGTCTCACCCCGCGTGACGAAGCGGTACAGCGCCGACGAGCCCCAGCCCAACACAACCGCCAAATTGATGACCACGCCACCCAACGTAGGCGTGCCACGCTTGACTAGATGGGATTTCGGACCATCCTGACGTATGTATTGCCCATAATTCAGCTTGTGCACCAAACGAATCAGCAGCGGGGTGCCCACGATCGTCACAACCAGCGACACCACAATTCCGATGATGAGCGAAATCACCTGATGTTCTCCGTTTCAGTCAGACATTCTTCAGATAACGTCGTTTATTCGATTATTCGAATCTTGCCAAATATTCTTGTTCTATTGTGCAGCCAGGGCCTGCCAACGTTCGGCCAAAGCGCTCAAGCCGGAAGCGTGGGAGCCCTTAAGCAGCACCACAGCGCCCGGATGTTCCACGGCGAGTTGCGTCACCAGACGATCGGCCTCGTCAATGTCGTGCACCCAATCAATATGGGAAGCACATCCCGCAGCGGATGCACCTTCAGCCATGGCACCGGCCAGAGCGTCCAAAGAGGCATCGGATGTGCTGCCGACCGTCAGCAACGCGTCAACGCGCCTTCCACCGCATACCGGCCGATGCCAGCATGCAAATCCTTTTCATCCGGACCAAGCTCAAGCATGGCACCCAACACCGCAATACGGAACGGTTGGGTCTCAGCACCCGCCTTCCAACGCAACAATCCGTCAAGCCCCGCCTTCATGGAATCGGGATTGGCATTAAACGAATCGTCGATCAAGGTGAACGATGTTTCAGGCTTGTGCACCGTGGAAACAGCCATACGATGAGGACTGATGGCCGTGACGTCAGACAACGCGGACGCGACCTCATCCATCGACATACCCAAATGCATCGCTACCGAAGCAGCCGCCAACGCATTCATAACGTTATGCTGACCGCAAATGCCCAGAGTGACCTCGGCATGCTCGCCATCACCATTGTCCAAAATGAAGCTCGGATGGTCCAATTCGTCGCAATGCACATGTTGCGCGCTGATTGCCGGCTTGCCGTCATTGTTCTGCGGAAGTCCGAACCACATCACGTCGCCCGGAGCGATGGCGCTCATCGCAGCCACATGCTCGTCATTCGCGTTCAGTACGGAAAGACCACCTGGAACAAGACCACGGATGATTTCCGATTTGGCTTGTGCGATGCGTTCCGGCGAGCCGAATTCCCCTAGATGCGCGACGCCGACTTTCAACACGACCGCAATATCCGGCGGCACCAGCGACGTCAAATTCGCGATTTCCCCAACATGATTGGCACCCATTTCCGCAACCAGAAAGCGAGTTTCCGCATGTACTTTGAGCGAAGTCAACGGCAGTCCGATTTCATTGTTGAACGATCCGACCGGCGCAATCGTCGGTCCTATGTGCGCCAGCAACGCCTTCATAAGATCCTTGGTGGTGGTCTTGCCGACGGAACCGGTGATGCCGACCACCGTAAACGGAGTCCCCAGCGCGCGACGGCGCTCGATATTGTGCTTGGCCAACGCCCCCAAGGCCAGCACCGTATCCTCCACCACAATCTGAGGCACACCGCGTCGGCGATCTCATGGTCGACTATTGCGGCAACGGCACCTTGAGCGCCCACGTGCGGCACGTAATCGTGACCGTCCACACGCTCTCCGGCAATCGCTACGAAAACCGAACCTTCAACGATCTGCCGTGAATCGGTGAATGCGCTGGTGGCCACCGGCACATTCACTGCCGCAGTTCCGGCAATCAGCCGTCCCTGAACCGCCTGGGCGATCTCCTCCAAGCTCATTGGCATCATGGTCAGGCTGCTCACTGTGTTTTCTCCTCTGTGTTGCTGTTCCGTTTACTGTTCACGTTGTTTGCGATTATCGTGTGTGCTTTACGTATCCGTTCCGATTGAAACTAGTTCAGATCTCGAGATACGCGCAACGCGCTTTTGATATTGGCCTTGCGTACACCCGCCGCAAGCACCATCGATATGGACAGCGACAATGCGCTGCTGTTCGTCTGCCCGTACGCCGCTGCCGCTTGCGATGCGAGTACATCGGATTCCTGCGTACGGACGGCGATATGAGTTCGCTTTCCGACAGCGCATCCAAATCGCGCAACCGATTTGACGATCTCGGCTTCGCCTAGACCATTGTCATCGCAACCAAGCACATCGACACTTACCGACTGCAATGCGTCGTCTTTCAACGTCTCATCGCTCAAAGCGAGAATCACAGCAGCAGCACCGTCTTCAGCGCACACAGCCATCGTACGCTGCACGTCAAGAATCGATAATGGATAGTCCAGATCGAGATATCGTTCCAACGATTGCGAATTGCCCGAGCTGATCACACCAACCGGATTACCAAGCATATGCAGGAAATCAGCAAGATCCCTCACTCCCTGGTCCACCGCCTGCGCATCGTTTCCCGCCACGGCGAACACCGCCAACGAATCGGACGGGCTACCCGCCATTTCGCTGGCAAGCCTACCCAACTGCTGTGCGGTCGGCTCGGCATAGATCACAGGAATCTGTATACCTTCCGTCTTACCACGCAACGCATGAGGCACCACCGCACCATATGCGCCAAGCGTCTGAGCCTGACGCAACTGTTGCTCATCCACCGGTGCGGACGGCATGAACAACGATCCCGGCCGCACCGAATCGATATCGTCCGCAATGGACGTGATCGTCACTTCAGTGGCAAACGTAGGATCCAAGTCAAAGCCATATCTGCTGGCAAGCAGACCCAATGTCATTCGTCTGTTCATGGACTCACTGACCGCGCTCATCTTTCCGCCCCTCCGTTCTTCATGCTCACACACTCACCAAGTCACTGGAATAGCATCAGTTCGCGGACTTGACGCCGGCACTTCGTACTTCTGTATAAGGAATTCACCAATCTCCGCAGTGACCGGGCCTGCCGTCAGACCACCATAAACGCCTTGCGGATCTTTCAACACCACCGTAACGATGAAACGAGGATTATCCGCAGGAATAATCGCAGAATAATCGCTGATAATCGACGACAGACGTCCGTCCGCACCGGCAACTTCCGCGGTACCGGACTTTGCCGCGACACGGTAACCATCCACTTTGATGAACTGGGAATAGTGGTCGGACACGGATTCCATGGCATTCATCACCTGTGAGGCCACCTGCTCGTCAATCACGCGCGTCGCTTCGCCTTCAGGCTTCTGCTCTTCGGAATGCCCTTCGGCATCGCTGATCGCCTTGATGATGCGCTGCGGCTTTTTGACGCCCTTGTTGGCGATCACGGCAACCGCGTTCGTCAACTGGAGCGCATTGGTCGTATACGCCTGGCCGAACAGCACGGTGTTCTGGGTTCGCAGATCCCATTGATCGGCCGAATACAGCAGACCATCCGCTTCTCCGGGAAGACCAAGCCCATTGTCTTGTCCGATACCGAATTTGCTGATGAACTCATATCGCTGCTCGTTAGACATCTTCTCCGCGGCGATGATCATGCCGACATTCGACGATTGCTCGAGAATGCCTGCCAGCGTCCAATGCTCATCGCCGTGGGTCGTCGCATCGCTGTAGGTCTGCCCGTTCGTCGTAATGTGGTCCGGCACCGTGAATTTATCCGATGCCTGGTGCAATCCAAGCTGAATCATGCCTGACATGGTGAAAACCTTGCCGATGGAACCGGGTTCAAACGTTTCGCTGACGGCCCTGGAAACCGTCATTTTCGCCTGGTCGCTGCCGGCTTCGATTTCGTCGCTATCGGCGAGCGCGAGAATGTCCCCTGTTTGTGTGTCCTGCACCACGGCGACTCCCCACGGTGAACTATATTTCGTGCAGCTTTCCTTCAGCACTTTTTCGACGTACCACTGCACGTCATGGTCGATGGTCAGTGTGACATCGGAGCCGTTGACCGCGTCTTTTGATTCGGTCATGGTTCCGGGGATTTCGACGCCGTTGTTGCCTTGCTGGTAGACTTGGTACCCGTCTTCGCCTGTCAACGTCTTGTTTTCCATCTGTTCGATGCCCGCTACGCCTTTGCCTTCACCGTCGACACCTCCCAGCAGTGCGCCCATCAGGGTTCCGTTGGAATAGATGCGCTCGTTGCTGAGTTCCGCGTAGACGATACCGCCCAGATTGAGTTTGGAGATCTTGCGCTTAACGGCCGGCGTCACATCTTTTTTGAGTACCGCATATTGGCCTGTTCCCGAAAGCATGGCACCCAATTCGGTGGCGTCCATGTCCAGTACCGGAGCGAGGAGTCTAGCTACCGCCGCAGCTCCGGTAGCACCTACCGGCTTGCCATCGATCTGATGGCAGTTGTCTCCGGTCTGTTTGGTGCAGGTTGTGGGAGTGAAGGCCTGTGCTTCCTCGGGGTTGCCGATGATGGTGTAGCGCTCCACGCTTTGCGCGAGAATCGAGCCGTTCGTGTCCATGATTTTGCCGCGCCGTGCCTTCAAAGTCACGGTAATCGTGCGGCTTTGCGCCGCGGCCTGCGCCATGGTTTTGCCATTGATCAACTGGATGTTGGCCAATTGAATAAGGCAAGCCGTGCCCATCAACGCCAGAATGACGCCGATGGCCATGGTTTTCGTAAGCAGTTTCTTGTGGAAACGTGCGTAAGTGCGGTGAAAAGGATTCACTGAGCGTCGTCTCCGCTTGGCTGGTAGCCGTTCAGATCAATCGTTAGAGCGCCTTTTTGGGGCACCATGCCCATTTCCTCGGCCTTGCTCGGCAGCGAGGCTTCAAGTTCGTCAAGCTTGGCCTGGTCATCTTCCACGTCTTGGGTCAGGCGAGTAATGTTCGACTCAATCTGGTTCGCCTCGAAAGAATGCTGCACCATTTGGGTACGCAGCGTTAAGGATCCCAGAAGACATCCGCCGAGGAACACCACGGCGATAACCAGATGCAACAATGGAGTGCTTCTGGTGCGCGTCCATGTGATGAGCTGTTCGAATCCTCGCTTGACGCTGTTGCCTTCGGCCCGCGTTCCTTTGACGACGTGCAATTCAGGGCGAGTGGTGCCAGCGGTTTCGGTTTGGTCCCGGCGTCCTGCGGGAGCCGCGTTTGATGCGATCGTTCTTGGTGCGGCCACGTTCAGCCCCTCCTTCCTTGTCGTTTCATGCTTGCGTAATCATTGCCTTGGTCGAATCGTTTTCGCCAGCGTTCAGGAATTGGTCTGGTCAGTTCCACTGCGCGCAGTCGCACAGAGGCCGACCTTGGATTCATGGCGATTTCTTCCTCGGCCGCTTTGATGGCGCCTCGCGTCAGTTCTTTGAAGAACGGCATCATATCCGGGGGTATTACCGGCATATCTGCGGGCACGTCAGCTTTCAGACCTTGATTCATAAATGTTTTGACGGTCTTGTCTTCCAGCGAATGGTACGACTCCACCACCAAACGTCCTCCCACCGCAAGATGGTTGGCGATCTGCGGTAGCGTCCCCGCCAATTTGTCGAGCTCGCCGTTGACTTCAATACGTAATGCCTGGAACACACGTTTCGCGGGATTTCCCGCAGGACGGTGCGCTTGCGGCACAACCTCATCCACCAATCGGTTGAGCTGCCCCGATGTGGTCAATGGTTCGGTCTCACGCCTACGCACGATTTCGCGGGCTATCTGCTTGGAGAAGCGTTCCTCACCATATGTACGGAAAATGCGTACCAGATCAGCGAACGAATATTCAGCAAGTATCTGTTCGGCGGTCAATGGCTGGGTCACGTCCATACGCATGTCCAAAGGCGCATCGTGAGAATAGGAGAATCCCCGCTCCGTCTCATCAATCTGCAAACTCGACAATCCCAAATCCATGAACACGGCGTTTTACCTGGTCGATCCCCTGATCATCAAGCACTTGCGCGAAATCGTCGAATGCGGCGTGCACGGGGTATGAAGCGGTCGGCAAGACCTTCCATCCGCATTCGCTGCGTGGCGAGCGAAAGCGCCTCCGTGTCTCGATCGATGCCGATCAGACGCGCTTGCGGACTCGCTTTGAGAAAAGCCGTGGAATGCCCCGCCAAACCAAGCGTGCAATCCACCGCAATCGACCCTGGCCTCGCCAACGCCGGGACCACCAGATCCACGCAGTCGCGCAGCAACACTGGCTGATGTATGGTCGTTACATCTGTCATCAGAATTCCACCGCCGGTAATACGTCATCGGCAATATCGGAATATCCCTGCTCCTGTTCGGCGAGATATTCCTCCCATGCCTGCTTGTTCCAAATCTCCGCTCGGGTCCCCACGCCAATCACCACGATGTCGCTTCCCAAATTCGCGTAATCGCGCAACATCTGCGGCACGAGCACACGTCCTTGCCTGTCTGGCTCCTGATCAACCGCGCCGGAAAGGAACACACGCAAATAATCACGTGCAGCCTTGTTTCCCATGGATGTGCGCTGGATCTGCAATGCGATCCGGCGAAATTCCGACTGGGGCAACAGATAGACACATCGCTCCTGACCACGGGCCATCACCATGCCCGGTCCCAGCTGGCTGCGAAATTTTGCAGGCAATGCCATACGTCCTTTGGCGTCGATTTTTGGAGTGTATGTTCCCAACAGCAGCGGAGGCAGTCCAGCCATCACACCGCTCGCTTGCGTCGAACCATCGTCGGAGAAGGGCTCGGTTTCAACGCTTTGAACCATCGCCACACCTCCTTACATGATGCGCGGGAACACCTAGACCCAAAACTCTTTCCCCACTTTACCCCACGCATCACCATAAATCCCCACATAAATGGAAAAATCAGCAAATGCTGAGGTTGATTTTCCCCACATTGAACGAATGGCATCAAATCAACTACCGTAAATTCATCCTTGCTTCGCTATGTCGCACTCGCCCTCGTCGGTTTTCGTAGAAGCCTCGGGGTACATTGGAGTGCCTAAGTTTTGTGAGGAAGGGATTGCAGATGTCGAGTTATTCCGCCCAGTTGCGTGAAGAACAACAGGCCGTCAGCCGCGCGTACGGCCGCTTGGATGATCTGCGGGCCCAAGCTCGTGCCCGTCTCGACACCGTGCGTGCTGCCGGCTCGCACGGATCGCCCACGCAACGCACCGAACGCGATTCCTTCGCCACCATGTACGAGGATCGCCTCACCCAGCTGCGTGCCGTCGAAGATCGCCTGGTGTTCGGCAGACTCGACGATGTCCACGGTGCGCACAGATACATCGGGCGTATCGGACTGTCCAACGAAAACCACGAGCCGATCCTCACCGATTGGCGAGCCGACGCGGCACGTCCGTTCTACGAAGCGACGCCTTCCAATCATGGCGATATCGTAATGCGCCGCCATATCACACTCAGCTTCCGTGAAGTGGTCGGCGTTGAAGACGAGGTGCTCGATGTGCGCTCCGACCAGGTCGGGCAGGCGTCTTCGGACGGCACTCTGACCGGCGAAGGCGCGCTGCTCGCATCGTTGAACGCCAAGCGCACCGGCAAGATGACCGATATCGTGGCAACCATCCAAGCCGAGCAGGATCGCATTATTCGCGCCGACCTCAACCAGGCCGTGGTGGTGCAGGGTGGACCGGGTACCGGCAAAACCGCCGTGGCGCTGCACCGTGCGGCATATCTGCTCTACACGCATCGGCGAATGCTCGAACGCTCCGGTGTGCTCGTGGTCGGACCGAGCTCAACCTTCCTGCATTACATCGATCAGGTGCTCCCCTCCCTCGGCGAGACCGGAGTGGTCAGCCGAACCATCGCCGATCTGATCCCCGGCGTGATCGCGACGGCGCATGACAACCCGTTCGCCGCGAAATTGAAGGGCGAAGTCGTATGTCCAAAGCCATCGCCAATGCCGTTGCCGCACGAGAACGCGTCCCCGCATCATTGCCGTCGATCCGCATCAACGGATTCGCAGTGCCCATCGTGCGCGCGGATATCGAACAGGCCATCACCGATGCCAAGCGCACGCGACAGCAGCACAACAAAGCACGCGAAACTTTCGTGCATAGCATGTTGATCGCCATGCGCAACCGTTATGTGGACAAGCTTGATTACGAGCCGGAGCAGGCGGAGTTGACGGATGTGATGCAGCAGTTGCGCATGAATGACACCTTGCGCAAGACGTTGAATCTCGCATGGTTGCCGATGACCGGCGAATGGCTTATCGACCAACTGTTCTGCAAGCCGCAGCAGCTTCGTCGCTTCGCACCATGGCTTGAGGAACGCGATATCGAAGCATTGGTTCGCCCCAAAGGGTCGCCGTTTACCGTCAGCGATATTCCGCTGCTGGATGAAGCCATGGAACTGCTTGGCCCCGACCCCAAAGCGGTCGCCCGCCAAAAAGGCGTTGGACGCCAAGCGCGCCGAGGAGGAGCAGTTCGCGCAAGATACGCTGGCTCAGGCTGGCATCGGCTCCGGCATCGTCACTTCGCAGATGTTGGTCGACAATATCAACGGGATGGACGCGGAACTCACCGCGCAGCGCGCCGCCGCAGACCGTGAATGGACATATGGGCATATCGTTGTCGATGAAGCTCAGGAACTCACCGCCATGGATTGGCGCATGCTCATCCGCCGTTGCCCGTCGCGTTCGTTCACCATTGTGGGCGATGTTGCGCAAACCTCCGCATTGGGCGGCACCCGTTCGTGGCGGCGTATGATGGATCCGTTGTTCGGACCCCACAATTGGCAACTCAACGAATTGACGATTAATTACCGCAATCCGAAGGAAGTGTCGCAGCTCGCCTGTGATTTCGCGGCAACGGAGGGATTGTACATCTCCACCGTCAATGCGGTGCGTGGCGTGCCGGATTCGGTCAAGCGCCTCACTCTGGCCGACGACAGTCTGATTGCCGATGCCGTGGCACAGCAGACCGTCGATCTGGTCCGCGCATTCGTCTCCTCCGATGGCACCGGACGCGTGGCCATCATCGCACCTGACGATATGGTCAAGCCGTTGCGCAGGCGGGTGTACGAACAGCTTCGCGAAACATTGACGGCGAAGGAGTTCGACCGTCTCGATGCGCAGAGCTCTTGGGATGAACAGGTCACCGTTTGTTCCACGCAAATGGTGAAAGGCTTGGAATACGACGCAGTGATGGTGGTGCAGCCGGGAAGCATCGAGGAGAATGCCCCCTCACGCATTGTGGCCGCAGCCGATTTATACGTCGCCATGACCAGACCGACACAACGTCTGCTTATAGTCCGGACAAATGCAGACGAAAAAACTGCTCAAGCTATAAGGTAGGAACCATGCCTAAAGCATTGTTACTTGAAAATATTCATCCTGACGCGGCACAGTCACTGCGTGACCACGGCTTCGAAGTCGAGTGCCTCAGGGGCGCCCTCAACGAAGATGAACTCATCGCGCCTTGGAAGACGTTGATCTGCTGGGCATTCGCTCCAAAACCAGCGTGACCAGCAAAGTCATCGACGCACGTCCGACGCTCACGGCCGTCGGCTGCTTCTGCATCGGCACCAATCAGGTCGATCTCGACTATGCGGGCAAGCACGGCATCGCCGTGTTCAATGCCCCATATTCCAACACTCGCTCCGTGGTGGAACTGGTTATCGGCGACATCATTTGCCTGATGCGCCGCATTCCTGCGCACACCCATCATATGAAGCACGGTATGTGGGACAAGTCTGCTTCCGGCTCTCATGAAGTGCGAGGCAAGACGCTCGGCATCATCGGCTACGGCAATATCGGATCTCAGCTTTCCGTCATCGCCGAGGCACTTGGCATGCGCGTGGTGTTCTACGACATTGAAGAGAAGCTTGCCATGGGCAATGCCCATCGTTGCTCCACGCTGAACGAACTGCTCGAACAGTCCGATGTGGTCACACTGCATGTCGATGGCCGCAAGTCCAATACCGGTTTCTTCGGTGAGGACCAGTTCGCGCATATGAAGCAGGATTCGATCTTCATCAATCTTTCCCGCGGTTTTGTGGCTGATTTGGACGCTCTGAAGAAGCATTTGGACTCCGGCCACATTTCGGCGCCGCAGTGGATGTGTTCCCTGTCGAGCCGAAGAAGAGCGGCGACGAGTTTTTGACGAGCCTTGCGGATGAAGACAATATGATTCTGACCCCGCATATTGGCGGGTCTACGCTTGAAGCCCAGAAGTCCATCGGACAGTTCGTCTCACAGCGTCTTGAGGATTATTGGTTCAGGGGATCCACCATGTTGTCCGTGAATCTTCCGCAAATCACACTGTCTGATATTCGTTCGAACTTCCGCATCGCGCATCTTCACGCGAATTTGCCTGGCGTACTTGCCAAGGTGAACCGTGTGCTCGGAGAAGAGAATATCAACATCGCGGCACAGGCACTGGGCACCGAAGGCGAAATCGGCTATGTGGTCACCGATGTGGCCCAGCGTCCCAGCCAGAAGGCTTTGGACGAACTCGCAGCCATCGAAGGCACGATCCGTATGCGTGTGATCAGCTGACGATCCCAATCCGGCAAACGCCACTACGATACGAATGCATTGTGGGGGTTCCAATCACTTATTGGCTGGAACCCCCACAATGCATGAACCCTAATGCCGTTTGCCGTAATCGCCCAGTTTTGCGCTACCAAGTCCATTTCAGCCAAAACAAACGCATTATCATATGCGTTCGCAACCGTTCGAACCTACTTCAGCGCATCGGCCTTCAGCTCGTCGATCGCGTTCTGGAAATCCTCAAGATTCTCAAAATTCTGGTATACACTGGCGAATCGCATATACGCGACCTCATCAAGATCACGCAACGGTTTCAAAATGGCCCTGCGACCTCGTCGGATTTGACTTGAGCCAGTCCTCGGGCACGAAGATCCTCTTCGACCTGCTGGCCAAGAGCCTTCAAATCGTCTTCCTTGATCGGACGGCCCTGGCATGCCTTGCGAACACCAGAAATCACCTTGTTCCTATCGAACTGCTCAGCGTTGCCGGAACGCTTCACCACCAACAACATAGTGGTCTCTAGCGTGGTGAAACGCTTGGAGCATTTCGGGCATTCACGCCTACGGCGGATGGAATGGCCGTCATCGCTGATGCGGGTATCGACCACCTTGGTATCTGGATTCTGACAAAAAGGGCAATGCATGGTGTCAAGAATAGCCTGAACCATTGAACTAGGCCAATCTTGCGCGGGTTCATACCTCGTCGGGAACGATAAGTCTTTGACCGGCCCGAAGCGATACTGAATCCAGATTATTCAGTCGTACCAGCTCGTCCACAGTATCCGCAACATTGCCACCATCAGGCGTAATACGCGCAGCGTACCCCCACAACGTATCGCCCGGCTGGACGGTATATACCACCACCGGCGTCGCTCCGGGATCTGACTGCGCGCGTGCAGGCATCATCAATCCAGCCAAACACCATGCGAGCACCATCAGCATCATGATTACGGCCAGTCGATCCGCCCAGACTTTGAAATCAACGCCATGAGCCTTCGGCACACGATCCATCACGCCACTCCTTCTCGAACAGCTGTTCTATCGAACGCATGTTCTGAGTATGGCACAAATGTTCGATAATTGCAGACACACCTCGAACAGATGTTTGATTTTCTCGGCGTTTCGCGTTATGCTTGCCTAAGACCTGAAAGGAGCCCACCGTGAGCACCGTCCCATTCACGCCCAAAAAGGATGCCGAGCGTCCGGATGAAAGCACGCTGACCGACCGTCAGCGCAAGGTGCTTGGCGCCATTAAAAAACATCTCGTCGAGCAGGGGTTCGCTCCCTCATTCCGCGAAATCGGCGAAGCCGCAGGGCTTAAAAGTCCGTCATCCGTCAAACACCAGTTGCAAGTGCTTGACGACAAGGGCTTCATTCGCATGAACGCGAACAAGGGCAGAGCCATCGAAGTCGTGAGTTTCGACGATGACGAGGTTTCGCCCGGCAAAGTAGCGCAGGTCATCCCATTCCCGAGCCAATCTGATTCCAGCGGATCCATCATGGCTTCCCGCGATGTCCCCTTGGTGGGACGCATCGCGGCAGGCGTGCCCATCACCGCCGAGCAGCATGTGGACGATGTGATGCGTCTGCCGGAACGTCTCACTGGCACCGGCAATCTGTTTATGCTTGAAGTACATGGCGACTCCATGATTGACGCGGCTATCTGCGATGGTGATTTTGTGGTGGTACGCGAGCAGAACACCGCGGAAAATGGAGATATTGTGGCGGCGCTGCTCGACGATGAAGCCACGGTGAAAACGTTCCGCAAGGATCATGGCCATGTCTGGCTCATTCCGCACAATCCCGCCTACTCCCCTATCGATGGCACGCATGCTGAGATCATGGGCAAGGTGGTCACCGTGCTCCGCAAAATCTGACGTTAGACTATTCAACGCCATTGAAATCGCGCCACAAAGATGAAGCCATAAACAAAGACTCCATCTTTGTGGGCGCGATTCTTTTCCGGTAAACGCACCGGGTCATTTAAGAATGTTTAGGAATGCATTTCGGATTTGCTGGTCGAACTGTATCCTTCCGGTTCGAGTTGGAAGGTGGTATGAGGTACGGATACGGGGAAATGTTCGCGCAGGCAATCTTGTAGTTGTGCGAGTATTTCCGCCGCTTCTTTCATGGTGAGTCCTTGTTCGACCACAACATGCGCCATGAAGATCGGCATGCCTGTGGATACGATGCTCGCGTGGATGTCGTGTACCGCCACAACATGCGGCACTTGTTCCAAGTGGGAACGCACTTCATCGAGATCAAGACCGTTGGGGGTTTCTTCGAGAAGCACGCGAACCGCGTTGCGCAACAGTTTGATGGCTCGCGGGATCATCATGAGTGCGATGATGCCACCTGCCACAGCGTCGAATCCGGCCCAGCCGGTGCAGATGAGCACGCTTGCCGATACGATTACGGCAACGGACCCTAAAGCGTCATTCATGACTTCAAGGAATGCCGCTTTCATGTTCATGTTGTCTTCGCTTTGCGATGCGAGGATAAAGATTGATCCGATATTGGCCGCGAGGCCGAGTATGCCCATGAAGAGCAGCAATCGCACGTCGTTTACTTCGTCGGCAGATCCGCCGAAAAGTCTCATGCCGGCTTCCACAAGCGCATAGATACCTACGATGAGGAGGATGAGGGCTCCGACTGCCGCTGTTAGCACTTCGAGCCTTGCCCAGCCCCAGGTGCGTTTGTTGCTGGGCTTGCGTTGCATCAGTATTGCGGTGACGGTTGATGCGATGAGTACGGACATGTCGGTGAGCATGTGTCCGGCATCAACGAGCAGCGCCAACGATTCTGTGATGACCGCGCTGATGACTTCCGCTATGAATACCGTCGAGGTGAGACCGAGCGACATCATGAGCCGTTTTTGATGTTCCGCTCCTGTGTTCGCTATCGATCCGTGCGCGTGGTCATGTGCCATATGCTTAATCTTTCAGCCCGATTAAGAAACTTATTGAAATTGTTTCTCAATACCATTTCATTGCTCTCAAAACGCAAGAAACCCCAGCCATAGGCCGGGGTTTCCTTTATTTCTTTTTGCAGTCTAACGACTGATCAATCGCCTGTCAATACCCAAGCAACCAAAAAAGCGGTAACGCAGCTGGCACTCCGTTGCCGCCAGAAAACAATAAAAAAACGCGGTAACGCATGTGACAGCAAGGCGCACGGAATGAAGGCGTACAGAGGTACGTCGAATTCCGTGTAACGCAGCTAGCACTCCGTTACCGCGTTTTTTTATCAGAAGCCGAACTGGGCGGCGGTTTCCTTCAGCGTCTCTGCGGAACGCGTAAGGGCTGCAAGCTCGCGGTCGGACACCGGGGTGTTGATGGCGGTGTTGACGCCGGAACGGTTGAGGAGGGTCGGCACGGACATGCAGACGTCGGAGATGCCGTGGAAGTCGTGGAGCATGGAGCTCACCGGCAGGATGCGGTTGGAGTCGCGCATGACGGCTTCGATGATGTCAACGCCGGACATGCCGATGGCGTAGTTGGTTGCGCCCTTGCCGTTGATGATCTTGTAGGCGGCGTTCTTGACGTCCTGGTGAATCTGCTCACGAACTTCGGCGTCGAGCGGAGCGTGACCCGGCAGCGGGGTCCAGTCGCACATCGGGACGCCACCGATGGTGGCGGAGGCCCACAGCGGCACTTCGGAGTCGCCGTGTTCGCCAGCAATGTAGGCGTGCACGTTCTTGACGTTGACGCCGGTCTGCTGGGCGATCAGGAAGCGCAGACGTGCGGAGTCAAGGTTGGTACCGGAGCCGAAGACCTGGTTTGCCGGCAGGCCGGAGATCTTCTGGGCAACATGGGTTGCGATATCAACCGGGTTGGTGATGAGCATGTAGATGGCGTTCGGAGCGACCTTCACGAGGCCAGGAATGATGGCCTTGAGAATGTTGATGGTGGCACCGACCAGTTCGAGACGGGACTGACCCGGCTTCTGACGCGGACCTGCGGTGATGACGATCATGTCGGCGTCGCGGCAGATTTCCGGATCATCGGAGCCTGCGATGGACACGGTCGGGAAGAAGCTGGAGCCGTGCTGCATGTCGAGTACTTCGGCTTCGACGCGTTCCTTGGCAATGTCTTCGAGCACGATCTCACGTGCGACGCCACGCTGAGCGGCAGCGAAAGCGAGAGTGGAGCCGACTGCACCGGCACCGATGATAGCGAGCTTTGTGGGCTTGATTGGTGAATCCACCATGTGCTTACCTCTCTTATAAGAAAGAATGTCCCGCTGGTAGCAGGTTTTCTCTTAGAATTTCATCTTTACTTTATCCACACAGCATGACGTTTCAAGGCGTTATAACACGACTTGCAAATAATGAAAAGTGATATGCATCACAAAAGATGTGAGCGCTCACAAACGCTGTGTCCGTTGCGTTGCACTGTTTTGCAAGGTTTTCAGCCGATTGACTGTTCCACGATTTGCGCAGCCAAATGATCGTCCACTTCCGCTTCGAGCATCATACCGTCGTCACGGTATTCGACGTTGATCACTTTGCCGTATTCACGTACGCGCGACACCAGCGAACCGGCAGTGTATGGCAGCAACGCCTCGACATGCACGTTCGGCGTCGGCAGCATGGATTCCACCTGCATACGCAGATCGTCGACGCCTTCGCCGGAAAACGCCGATACGATGTACGCTTCCGGCATCAACGCCTCGATACGCTCGCGTGTGGCCTCATCCATACGGTCGGCCTTGTTGAACACGATAATCGTGGGAATGGTTTCGACGCCGTCGATGTCGGAAAGCACATCGTCGACCGCGTCGATTTGCGAGAACGGGTCCGGATGCGATCCGTCCACCACATGCACGATCAGATCGGCTTCGGAAACCTCCTCCAGCGTGGATTTGAACGCTTCAATCAGCTGCGTAGGCAGTCGACGCACGAACCCGACGGTATCGACGTACGCATATTGACGTCCATCTTTGGCACGCGCCCTGCGCACTGCGGTGTCCAATGTGGCGAATAGCGCGTTCTCCACCAATTCCGCTGATCCGGTCAACCGATTCGTCAACGACGATTTGCCCGCGTTCGTATATCCAACCACAGCAACGGTCGGCAATCCGAAACGACGGCGAGCGCCACGTTTGACGTCACGCGCGGGAGCCATCTGTTCGATCTGTTTGCGGAGTTTGGCGATGCGGCTTCGGATCACACGGCGGTCCATTTCGATTTTTCGTTTCGCCAGGTCCTCGCGAGCCGATGCCCGCGTCTCCTGCGGCGCGGCCACCTGCCTGTCGCGACAGTGATCCGCCCCAGCCTCGCAGTCGTGGCAGCATGTACTGGAGTTGTGCCAGTTCCACTTGGGCTTTGCCTTCGCGTGAGGTCGCATGTTGGGCGAAAATGTCGAGGATCACGGCAGTGCGATCCACGACCTTCACTTTGGTGGCGTCTTCCAAGGCGCGGCGTTGGCTTGGCGGCAGGTCGTCGTCCACAACGATGGTGTCGGCTTCCTCTTGCGCCACGATTCCGGCGAGTTCGCGGGCTTTACCGGAGCCAACGTATGTAGCTGCGTCCGGCTTGATACGATGCTGCAGCAGGCCGTCGCATACCACGGCGCCGGCGGTTTCGGCAAGCGCGGCAAGTTCTCTCAATGATTCTTCGGCCTGTGCCTGTGTGGTTTCACGGCTGGACCACACGCCGACGAGCACAACGCGTTCGAGGCGGACTTTTCGGTATTCGACTTCGGTGACGTCTTGCATTTCGCCGAGTCCGGACACATGCTTCAACGCATTGCGGGATTCGCGTTCCTGCCATTGTTCGTCATGGGATTCGTTGAAATGGTTCTCGCCGTTGGTATCAAGCAGCACCTCGGACTGGTCGGCGAGCACGCCTGACACGTCGTTGGCGCTCATGCTATGCTCGATGTCGTTTTCTTGGCTCAATGGCACCTCTCACGGTTAAACTATGGTGTCTTTATTATCATCATTCTCTAGAGACATGGGTATCGGGCATTCGCCACGTGGATGAGCGTGGCTTGCGTGATGCCGGAGGCGAGCGTTTGCAAGGAGTGGGTATGGCACAGGCCGAACAGTATTTCGCGGCTGATCCGCAGTCGAAGGATGTACGTAAGAGGCTGCATGTTGTGTTGCGAGGCAATGAGGCCGATGTTGAGGTTTCCAATGGCGTGTTTTCCGGCAATCGCGTGGATTTGGGAACGTCCGTGCTGCTTCGTCAGGCTCCGGAGCTCCTGAGGAGGGTACGTTCCTTGATCTGGGTTGCGGTTGGGGCCCGATTGCGTTGACACTTGGTTTTGCTTCGCCGAAGGCTGATATTTGGGCGTTGGACGTGAATGAACGCGCGTTGGATCTGCGCGTCGCAATGCCGAGCTCAATGGTGTGAGGAACGTTCATGCGGTCACCGCCGATGAGATCCCTTCGGATGTGACGTTTGATCTGATTTGGTCGAATCCGCCGATTCGTGTTGGCAAGGATGTGCTTCATGAGTTGTTGATGACGTGGCTGCCGCGTTTGAATGCGGGTGGTACCGCCTATTTGGTGGTGCAGAAGAATTTGGGGTCGGATTCGTTGATTCCGTGGCTTGCCACGCAGCTTGGCGATGGTTATGAGGTAAGTAAGTACGCGAGTTCGAAGGGCTTCCGTGTTATCGAGGTTATGAAGGCATGAAATTCGAATATCCTTCCCAACTGCCGGTTTCCGCTGCACGTAGCGATATTGCCGAGGCGGTGAAGTCGAGCCAAGTCGTGATTGTGTCTGGTCAGACGGGTTCCGGTAAGACCACGCAGCTGCCGAAGATTCTGTTGGAATTGGGCCGTGGATCGCATGGCAGGCAGATTGTGCACACGCAGCCGCGTAGGCTGGCCGCTCGTACCGTGGCCGAACGTATCGCCGCGGAGATGGGCGTGCGTTTGGGCGACGAGGTCGGCTATCAGGTGCGTTTCACCGATGAGAGCTCACCGAAGACCCGTCTCCGCGTGGTGACCGACGGTATTCTGTTGGCGCAGATTCAACGCGATCCGAAACTGATGCAATACGATACGATCGTTATCGACGAGGCGCACGAACGTAGTCTCAATATTGACTTTCTGCTCGGTTATTTGACTGCGCTATTGCCGAAACGACGTGACCTGAAATTGGTAATCACGTCGGCGACGATTGATTCGGTGAAGTTCCAGGAGCATTTCGAGCACGCTTTGCATACGAAAGTGCCGGTTATCGAGGTTTCGGGACGAACCTACCCCGTGCAGGTCGTGTATGAGCCGCTGGGCACCGCTCCGGCGTGATGCGTTCCGTACCCGGTTTGAAACGGGCGCGATGCCGGGCGATGCCGACTATGAAACGTTGTCGGCCGCTCCCGACGCGAAGGATTCCCATGAGCCGAACGTTGACATGCCGACGGCGGTGGCGCGCGCCTGTGCCGAGTTGGTGATTCATTCGAGTCATGACCGTGGCCCGCGCGATATTCTCGTGTTCGCTTCGGGCGAGCGCGACATTCATGATTTTGAGAATGCGCTGCGCCATCATTATGGTCCGCGTGCCATTGATATGCGTCGTCCTGATGCGATTGAGATCGTGCCGTTGTTCGCGCGGTTGTCCTCCAAGGAGCAGCATCGCGTGTTTGAGCCGCATGACCATCAGCGTATTGTGATCGCTACGAATGTGGCCGAAACGTCGTTGACGGTGCCGGGCATTCGTTATGTGGTCGACCCTGGCACCGCTCGTATTTCACGTTATTCGAAGAGCGCGAAAGTGCAACGGCTTCCGATTGAACCGATCAGTCAGGCGAGCGCGAACCAACGTTCGGGTCGTTGCGGCCGTATTGCAGATGGTATTGCGATTCGCTTGTATTCTCGCGAGGATTTCGAGACGCGCCCGGAATTCACGGAGCCTGAGATTCTGCGCACGTCGTTGGGTGCGGTCGTATTGCATATGCTGTCGGTGGGTGTGGCTCGTACCGCGCAGGATGTTACGGATTTCGGCTTTATCGATCCGCCTGATATGAAGGCGGTGTCTGATGGTTTCAATGAGTTGACCGAGTTGAAGGCCGTGGCGCGCAAGCATGGCGAGGTTGTGCTGACGCACACGGGTCGCATGCTTGCACGCATTCCGATCGACGTGCGTTTGGGCCGTATGATCATCGAGGCTGCGAAGTCGACCACGCCGAACACGTTGGCCGCAGTGCTGGTGGTGGTCGCGTTCCTGAGTTTGCAGGATCCCCGCGAACGTCCGGATGAGAATCGTGAGGAGGCCGACCGCATTCATAACCGGTATGCCGATCCGTCCAGTGATTTTCTGACCGCGTTGAACTTGTGGGATCGCGTGTTCCAAGCTGATGGCGAGCCGAGCAATTCCGCGCTTCGTAGGATTTGCAAGACTGAGTATTTGAGTTGGCTGCGCATCCGTCAGTGGAAGGATCTGGTCACGCAGTTGCGTGAGATGTGCAAGGAATTCAAGTTCAAGGTTGGCGATCCGATTCCGGCTTCGCGTCCGCCGCTTGAGATTCGTCAGCTTCCGTCGAATCAGCAGGCTGCGCATTCGTTGTGTTGTTCGTGGGATGCGCAGGGTATTCATACGTCGATGCTTTCGGGCTTGTTGTCGATGATGGGCATGCAGATCGTGCGTGAACCGAAGGCATCTGATTTCGCTGGCTTGAAGGGCGCTGCCCGTGCGCGTGCCATGAAGCGTGCGCAGAAGATGGCGAAGAATGATTATCAGGGTGCGCGTGGCACGCATTTCGCATTGTTCCCGGCTTCCGCGGTCGCCAAGTCGACACCGCAATGGGTGATGAGCACGGAGTTGGTGGAAACGAGCCGCTTGTGGGCGCGATATTCCGCCCAGATCGATCCTGCTTGGGCTGAACCGTTGGCGGGTTCGTTGACGCGAACCACGTATGCGGATCCGCATTGGTCTGGTTCGCGTGGCTCCGCGGTGGCGAGCGCGAAGGTACTGTTGTATGGTTTGCCGATAGTGCAGGATCGTACGGTGCAGTGGGGTCGTATCAATCCGCTGGAGGCCCGTGATTTTCTGATTCGTCAGGGTTTGGTCGAGGGCGATATTCAGCAGCGGTTCTCGTATGACGATTTCATTGCGAAGAATCGCGATGTGCTGGAGGACGCCGCCGACGATGCGAGTCGCACACGTCAGATGGCGCAGGCGGTCAGTGATGAGGATCTGTTCGATTTTTATAATTCGGTGATTCCCAATACTGTCACGTCGGTTGCGGATCTTGCGAAATGGTGGAAGTCAAAGCATGATGAGCAGCCGGATTTGTTGGATTTTGATCCGGAGAAGGTGGAGCGTCTTGCTGATGCCGAGTCAGTGTCGTTGGCTGATTATCCGGATCATTGGCATACGTTGGGTACGGACGGCTCCCCTATCGATTTGCGGTTGAGTTATGTGTATGATCCGCATGATCCAAACGATGGCGTGACCGTGCATGTGCCGTTGAAGGTGTTGTCTCGTTTGACACCGGAACAGTTCACGTGGAATGTTCCCGGATTGCTGGATGAGTTGATTGTCGGCATGATCAAGTCGTTGCCGAAGACGTTGCGCGTGCAGTTTGTTCCCGCTCCTGATACGGCTCATAAGATTCGTGCGTGGATTGATGAGAGGTATCCGGATCTGCCTGGTTCCGGTAACCAGCAGAAGCCGAATCTTGCTCCTACCAATGCGGAGGGTGTGGCCGCGTGGCCGGATTTGCCTCATACGTTCACGCAGGCGGCAATCAGCATCGTTGGCGCGCAGATTCACCCTGAAGTGTTGACTGGTGAATTGTGGAGCAAGCTCACGCCGTATTTGCGCGTGACGTTCTCTGTGGAGCAGCAGTTGCCTCCGAGTCGCAAGAGTCAGCATGGCAGGCGTCATGCGCGGGGCCCTGTCAAGGTGCTTGGCTCGGGCAAATCGTTGGTGGAGTTGCAGCGCAAGTTTGCGGAGCAGCCGAGGCTTCCGCACGGCAGATGGTAAAGAAGCAGGCGGAAAACGCTGGAAATCAGGGCAAGCTTGTGGAGCAGGCCAATCTGCTGCATAAGGCTGGTGCCACTACCGAAGCTCGTTCCACCATGCTGTGGCGCGGTGCACTTGATGTTTTGCGTATGCCGAGCGAGCGTATTTCGTCGCGTTGGTTGGGTGCGGAGGCGTTGATGTTGGCGTCCGCACCATATCAGTCCACGAAGGATCTTACTGAGGATCTGCAGTTGGCTGCGGTGAAGCGTTTGCTGCCGAATGTTGACGAATTGCCGGATGATGAGGCGTTGGCGAATGCGGTGCTTGATGTGCGTGAAGTGTTCGAAGATACCGTGTATGCGGTTGCGCATGATGTGATCGCTATTTTGAAGCGGTATGCGGAGGTTGATAAAGCCGTGTCAGGCAAGGCCGATCTGCCGATGTTGAGCGTTTTGCAGTCGATTCGTGAGCATATCGCCACGCTGGTGTATCCGGGATTCATCGGCAAGACTCCCCCGGATGCGTTGGCGTCGATTGAACGGTATCTGCATGCTGACGTGCTTCGTTTAGGTAAGGCGAAGAACGACAAGAATCGTGATGTGCGTTGGGCTTGGGAGGCTGATGAGGCCAAGCAGTTGGCCGACAAGGCCATGGCGAAGGCCGAACGTGAGCCTGCAGGTCCGCGTCATGAGGCGTTGATGAAGCAGGCGGTCACCGCACGTTGGATGCTTGAGGAATTCTACGTATCATTGTGGGCGCAGGAACTCGGCACGCCGAAGCGATCAGCCTGCAGCGCATCAAGAAAGCGTTGAGCTAACGCATCATCATCTTTCGCATTCCATTGCCGTCGATACTGGCGGTTTTCCAGTAT
>ENA-OPYV01000065-OPYV01000065.1-human-gut-metagenome-genome-assembly--contig:-NODE-65-length-30808-cov-4.830644_pt1 | contig 30808 bp, 41 predicted proteins | sample MGYA00242474_ERZ504485 | MGnify/ENA primary metagenome ERZ504485 (study PRJEB26092, sample SAMD00036263) | human gut metagenome | host: Homo sapiens | study: EMG produced TPA metagenomics assembly of...
CTTTGCGTCCGGCAATCGTCGAATCAAGGATCACACGACGCAGCAGATAGCTGGCGCAACCGCGATGCTGGTAGACGGGAAGCCACATCCACGCCGAAAATCATCTGCAATCACCCTGCTCTCATGCATGGAAACATCCTCATACATGACATCAGCCAAAATCTTTTCTCATTGGTCGTCATGCCATTGACGAAAACCAAACCAACGTGCCATCTTCACGGAAGCGGGGAAGCAGGCGCGTCATCGGCGTCAGTGTTGATCAAAAGCCAGAAATGTTCCGGATATGTGGCGACGCGTGCGGTCAGGCTCTCGTTCGTTGCGGCCTCCGCAGGCGGGAAGCAGGCAGCCTCCACAGCCTCAATCGCGTCCAAATCCTCCATCGTTGCATGTCGAATGAGCATGTGCATACTCTCTCGCAAGGCATACCCAATCTTCACATTTCGATATGAGCTGACGGCGGAAAGCGCCGACGTGCAATACTGTGGCAAGGATTACCGGGAAGCATTTCTTGAAGGTTGATAAACGCTTATACGAAAAACCGATAACGACGTGGCCTGTTCCGTGATTATCGCGCGGTACGATGGGGCGCGTTCAAGGCTAAAGCTTGGAAACAGCCTGAGAAGGCTTCAAACGATCCGCAGAACATTCGAAAACCTAGCGAGAAAGAGGGGAGGCGCGTGTGTTCGACTGGACATTCGTGACGCACTACGCGCCGTTCTTCGTCAACGGTGCGGCGATGACGTTGTTCATTTCCGTATTCGGCATCGTGCTTTCGATTGTGGTCGGTCTCATCTGCGCGGGCATTGAAATCGCACGCATCCCAGTGTTGAAGCAGATTGTGCGCGTCTACATCGAACTCAGCCGCAACACGCCGTTGCTGGTACAACTGTATTTCCTGTATTTCGGTCTGCCGAAGCTTGGCGTTGTCTGGTCCGCGGAACAATGCGCGATCGTGGGACTCGGCTTTCTCGGCGGCTCCTACATGGCCGAAGCGATGCGTGGCGGCCTCGAAACCATTCCGAACGTGCAGCGCGAATCCGCATACGTGCTGGGCCTGAGCCAATGGCAGACCTTGAGCCGCGTGGTGATCCCGCAGGCCATCGGCACGTCCATCCCAGGCATTGTGGCCAACGTGATCTTCCTGATCAAGGAATCATCCGTCGTGTCGGCCATCGCGCTCGCCGACGTGATGTACATGGCCAAGGATCTGATCGGCATGTACTACAGCACGTACGAATCGTTGCTGATGCTGGTCGTCGCGTACTTGGTGATTCTGCTGCCGATTTCATTGTTCGGCACTTGGCTGGAACGGAGGTTCGACTATGAGCGGCGCTGAGATTCTGCTCGAGCCGGGCGTGTTCCCGCGCCTGCTGCAGGGCCTGTGGGTTACGGTGTGGATCGCCGGCGTTTCGGTGGGCCTTTCCGTTCCGGTGGGATTGGTCGTCGGCTGGCTGATGACGATGAAGAATCCCGTCATCCGTGTGCTGACCAGGATTTATTTGGATTTCATTCGCATCATGCCGCAATTGGCGTTGCTGTTCATCGCGTTTTACGGTTTCGCCCGTGCGTGGAATTGGAATTTGGATGCGACCGGCGCATGCGTGTTCGTGTTCGTGCTGTGGGGCGGCGCGGAATTGGGCGATTTGGTGCGTGGCGCGCTTGAGTCGATTCCGAAAGCCCAGTATGAGTCCGCGTATGTGCTTGGGGTTGAGTGGCTGGCAGACGTTCGTCACAGTGATTCTGCCGCAAGCGTTGCGTAGGCTTCTGCCGGCTTCGGTGAATCTGGCGACACGAATCGTGAAAACGACGTCGTTGGCCGTGCTTCTCGGCGTGGTCGAGGTCATCAAAGTGGGTCAACAGATCATCGACGCGAACCGTTTCCAATACCCGACCGGAACCTTGTGGATCTACGGGGTGATTTTCTTCATGTACTTCATCGTGTGCTGGCCGCTGTCCATCGTGGCCCGCCGACTGGAAAAGAGGTGGTCGCATGACTGACGCAGCGGGCAAGCAGACTCAGGCAGGCCAAGCAAGTCTTGGGATTGCGCATTTGGTCAAGCAGTACGCCAATGCCGACAGGCCGGTGCTGAACGATATTTCGTTCGACGTGCCGCATGGCAAGGTGTTTGTGATCGTTGGGCCTTCCGGTTCCGGCAAATCGACGTTGTTGCGCACCATCGCAGGCCTTGAGCCGATTCAGGGCGGCACCATTTCGCTCAACGGCGAAGTGATCGAAACGGGCAAGCCGGGCACTGAGTCCGCTGGACGCAGCAAGCGCAGCAGCGAACTACGCACCCGCGTTGGCATGGTGTTCCAAAGCTACGACCTGTTTCCCAACAAAACCGTGCTTGGCAACATCACACTGGCGCCGACCTTGGTGCAGAAGCGAGATAAGGGCGAAGTCGAGCAGGAGGCGATCAGGCTTCTGGAACGTGTCGGCCTTGCCGACCGCAAGGATTCCTGGCCGCACGAGCTTTCCGGCGGCCAGCGTCAACGCGTGGCCATCTGCCGTGCGCTGATCCTGCATCCGGAAGTGCTGCTGTTCGACGAAGTCACCGCCGCGCTCGATCCGGAAATGGTGCGCGAAGTGCTCGACGTGATGCTCGAACTCGCCGATTCCGGCCAGACCATGCTCATCGTGACGCACGAAATGCAATTCGCGCGAGCCATCGCCGACCAGGTGATCCTGCTTGAAGATGGCGGCATTGTGGAACGGTCCGACGATGCCGAACGATTCTTCACCAATCCGACCACCGAACGTGCCAAGCAGTTCCTGCATACGTTTGAATTCGACCGGCACCGCAAGTCCGCCGATCAATCCGAATAATCAAGACAAATGGCGAGAATCGGCGAAACCCAAGATTTTGATAGCAGTCATCTTTGCAAGAGAGGAGAAACCATGACCGCATCAATCATCAACAAAACATTCAAGAGCATCGTGGCCGCATCGGCCGCGTTGATCATGGCAGCCTCCGTGGCTGCTTGCGGTCCGTCCGCGGCCACTCCGAGCGACGAAGGCTCCACGGGTAGCGATTCCAGTTCCAGCAGCAGCGCCACCGCCCGCACTCTGGATGAGATCAAGAAGTCCGGCAAGCTCAAGGTCGCCGTGTTCTCCGACAAGGCCCCGTTCGGCTACGTCGACAAGGACGGCAACTATGCCGGCTACGACGTCTACTTCGCCGAGCGCTTGGGCAAGGATCTTGGCGTAGACGTTGAATACACCTCCGTTGACGCCGCCGCCCGAGTCGACGTGCTCACCTCCAACAAGGTCGACATCACGCTGGCCAACTTCACCGTCACCGACGAGCGCAAGGAGAAGGTCGACTTCGCCAAGCCGTACATGAAGGTGGCGTTGGGCGTCGTTTCCCCGGAAAAACGCCGAAATCACCGACGTTGACCAGCTCAAGGGCAAGACCCTGATCGTGACCAAGGGCACCACCGCCGAAACCTTCTTCGAGAAAAACTACCCCGACATCAAGCTGCAGAAGTACGACCAGTACGCCGATGCCTACAACGCGCTGCTCGACGGCCGTGGCGACGCCTTCTCCACCGACAACACCGAGGTGCTCGCATGGGCCAAGTCCAACAAGGGCTTCAAGGTCGGTATCACCGAACTGGGCGATAAGGACACCATCGCTGCCGCAGTGCAGAAGGGCAATAAGGAATTGCTTGACTGGATCAACGACGAAATCGACAAGCTTGGCGATGAAAACTTCTTCCACAAGGATTATGAGGAGACACTGAAGCCGGTGTATGGCGACGAAGTCGATCCTGATGAAATCGTGGTCGAAAAAAGGTGTGGTCGACTGATAACTAGTTAATCAAACTAAATATTTTGAACCTTCCGTCGCTTCAGGCGGAAGGTTTTTCTATATTCACATAATCATATTTACATACAAATATATGATTGCTGATAACGCTATATAAAAAACAATTATTACGATTCGCGCCTTCCATAAAAAAGCAATTATTACGATTCGCGCCTTCCATAAAAAAGCGTATATAGCCACGCCGATGTTGCCATGTTGTTTTTCCGATATCTTGTGATTGTCTGCTTGAAAAACAAGCGAGATGTTTTACGAGAGAGGAGCGCGGAACATGAAGTACGCAGTGATCGGTGCCGGCGGAATGGGCATCCAGTACGGTGTGCTGCTGCAGGAATTCGCGCACAAAGACGTCGACTTCGTCGATACATGGAAGCCGAACGTCGAGAAGATCCGCGAGCAGGGCGGTGCCTACGTGTCGCAAGACGGTGAAGACCGCCATCTCGTGCCGATCAACGTGTACTATCCGGAGGAATACGCCGGCCAGCCGGACGTGTGGATCGTGTTCCTCAAGCAGATGCAGCTTGACGGCGTGCTCAAGCGCTGCGCCCATCTGTTCAATGAGAAGCAGATCGTGTTCTCCGCCATGAACGGCTATGGACACTTCGAAAAGCTCAACGAATACTTCTCCACAGACCGCATTTACGGCGGCACCGCACTGATCGGTGCCTACGTGTACGGCCCCGGCGATTTCAACTTCACCGGCGGAGTACATGCCAAGGCCATGAACCTGTGTGCCTACGCGGATGATGTGACTGACGAGGTGCGCAAACACGAGCAGGCGCTGTACGAGGATTTCGCAACGGCCACGCTCAACCCGACCATCGTGGACAACTTCATCGGCATGTGCATGGCGAAAATCGTATTCAACTCGGTGCTGAACACGCTGTGTACCATGTACCAGATTCGTTTCGGCGAATTCCATGCGCATCCCGACGCACGCTGGCTCACCGAACAGCTGGTCGATGAAGCCTACAGTGCGGCCGAAGCAGCCGGATACCAACTGTTGGGCACGCGCGAAACGGAAGTCGAAACCATTCTGCACACCGCGGGCGTGGCGCATCCGCTGCACTATCCGTCCATGTATCAAGACCTGACCAAGGGACGTCCAACGGAAGTCGACTACATCAACGGCTATATCGCCAAAGTCGGACGCGAGCATGGCTACGAATGCAAGCTGCACGAATTCCTAACCCGCGAAGTGCATCTCGCCGAACAAGCCTTCGCCATCCACAATCCAGACATCGTCGCACAGGCCAAAGCCGACGTCGAAGCCAGTAAGCCGGTAACGGAATAATCGTATTTTTTCAAAACAAGTAGGAGAGGGAAAACAACCATGACCATCGCTATTTTCAAGAGGCCGGACGGCATCAAACGAATCGTTGCAGCAGTACTTGCCGCTGCAACACTTATTTCCGTTGCGGCATGCGGTTCCGGCAACAGCGCATCCGCATCCAAGGAAAGCCTGAACACCACGAAGGGCAAAACCACCACAATCACCGTCGGCGTGTGCGCAGGACCATACGGCGACATGGTCGACAAGGTCATCGCGCCACTGCTGAAGGATGACGGTTTCAAACTGAAGACCAAGCTGTTCAACGATTATGTGCAGCCCAATAAGGCACTTGCATCTGGTTCCATTCAGGCGAATCTTTTCCAGCATGGCAATTATCTGAAGAAGTTCACCGCCGACAACAATCTCGACCTGACCTCCCTTGGACAGACCCCAACCCTTGGCTTGGGCATCTATTCCAACAAGTACAAGTCCATCGATGATATCGAAGACGGAGCTACGGTCGCAATCGCGAACGATGGCTCTAACCTGGCACGTTCTCTCGGCGTGCTCCAGCAGCAGGGTCTGGTGACGCTCAAGGGCGAAGTCGATGCCACCAAGGCTACGGTCAACGATATCGCATCCAATCCGAAGAACCTCAAAATCAAAACGATCGATGCTGCACAGCTGGCCCGTTCCTTGGACACCGTTGATGTGGCTCTGGTGCCGGGCAACTACTCTTGGGCTGCTGATCTGAAGCCTGCCGATGCGCTCGCCATGGAAAAGCAGGATGATGGCGTGATCGAAGTGTTCGTGGTCCGTACCCAGGACGTCGATTCCGACTTCGGCAAGGCCGTCAAGAAACTGCTCGTCAGTCAGAAATTCAAGGACGCCATCGCCAAGAGCGAGTTCAAGGATTTCGGCAAGCCGACCACTTGGTGACCGCTGCAGCGCGGCGATAGGTAATATGCAAAGGCCCGTATGAATTGGAAAACTCATACGGGCTTTATGCAAACGAGATTCATCAAACGAAACGTATCAAACGAAACGTATCGAACGAACGTAAACACGTACTTGAACGGAATGAGGAACGAACCATGAGCGTTATTGAACTCAACGACGTGTCCGTGACCTTTCATGAAGGCGGACGAACCGTCGAAGCGGTCAAACATGTGAACATCAGCGTGGAAAAAGGCGAAATCTTCGGCATCGTGGGCTTCTCCGGAGCAGGCAAATCCACGTTGGTGCGCACCATCAACCTGCTGGAACGACCGACGGGCGGTCATGTGGTGATCGACGGCAGCGACATCACCGCACTCAAAGGCGGTCAGTTGCGCGACCTGCGCAAGAAAATCGGCTTTATTTTCCAAGGATTCAACCTGATCACCAATGTCACGGTCGGCAAGAACATCGAATTCGCGCTGAAAGCCGGCGGATATCCGAAAGCGCAATGGTCGGCACGCATCCGCGAACTGCTGGCACTGGTCGGTTTGGAAAACAAAATCGACAGCTACCCGTCAAGCCTGTCGGGCGGGCAAAAACAGCGTGTATCCATCGCACGTGCGCTCGCCAACAAGCCGGAAATCCTGCTGTGCGATGAAGCTACCAGCGCACTTGACCTGGAAACCACGGAAGGCATTCTGGCGCTTCTGCAACGCATCAACCGCGAACTGGGCATTACCATCGTGTTCATCACGCATCAGCTTGACGTGGCGAAGCAGATTTTCGACCGAGTGGCCGTTATGGAAAACGGTGTGGTAGTGGAGCAAGGCAACACCTTCGACGTGTTCAGCACGCCGAAGCATCCGACCACCAAAGCGTTGGTGGAATGCTATCTGGGCATTGCGGTGCCGCCGCAGCTGGTGCCGTCGCTGCCGGCCGGCACATCGTGGAACTGCGATACAAGGGGGATGCGGCACTCGAACCGCTCATCAGCCGGGTCGCGCAGGATTACGGCGTGAGCATCGACGTGCTGCATGCGAATGTGGAGTATTTCGGTTCGCAGGCCATCGGCATTCTGATTGTGCTCGTTTCTGGCGCGGGGGAGCCGCTGGTGCAGGCGTTGAATACGTTGAGAACGCATGTGTTCAGCTATCGGGAACTTGATCGTGGGCAGCTGGTTGTGGCCGCCGAAGCTGCGGATAATCAGGAGGCGTGAGAACAATGGAAGAAACTCTGGAAATCCTTCAAGACAATCTCGGTCAGGCGTTGATCGACACGGCATACATGGTTGTGGTGTCGGCGATTATCGGCGTGGTGTTGGGCACGTTGGTGGCGTTGCTGCTGTATTTGACCGAAAATCGTTTGTTCACGCCGAATCATGCGTTGAACGTTATTGTCGGTTTCATCGTCAACGCGATTCGTTCGCTGCCGTTCCTGATTCTCATGGTGGTGCTTATTCCGGTTGCGCAATTGATTCTGGGTGATCCTTACACGCCGACAGGTGGCGCAATTTCCCTGTCGATCGCCGCGGTGCCGTTCTTTGCGCGAATCGCGGAAAGCGCGTTTTCCGAAGTTGATCCGGGCTTGCTTGAAGCTGCCATCTCCACTGGTGCCACCACACGCCAAATCATTGTGGATGCGGTATTCCCTCAGGCCTTGCCGTCGTTCATTCGTGGTGTGGTGCTCACCATTATTTCACTGATTGGCTATTCCGCAATGGTCGGAACGATCGGCGCTGGCGGCATCGGCGATATGGCCATTCAATACGGCTATAACCGTTACGAAACCGGCGTGCTCGTCGTGATTGTTATTATTCTGATCGTCATTGTGCAGATCATTCAATGGATCGGCGATTGGTTCGCACGCAAGGTGACGCACTGATGGTTGCGTATATGCGTGAATGTGCGCATATACAGTCGCACGATGATAGGGAGGGTTGATGAATGACTTCGTATGTTTCTCCTGTTGCGTTCACTACGGTGGCGCAGTCGATTCCGCCGAATGTGTTCGCCGATATGGATCGCAAAGTGGCTGCCGCGGTTGCGGACGGGGCCGATGTGATCGATTTGGCCAAAGGCAATCCGGATGCGTTCCCCGCTGACTTCATTCGAGAAGTGGCCAAAAAGGCGGTTGACGATCCGGCCAATGCCCGGTATTCGCCGTTCGACGGCAAACCGAGTTTTCTGCAGGCTGCCGAACAGTGGTATCGCAACACGTATGGTGTTGAGGTTGATTGGAAAACCCAGCTTTTTGCCGTGGAGGGCGCGGTTGATGGTCTCGCGGCGCTGTTCGCCGTGCTTGTTTCGCCGGGCGATGCTGTGGCATATGCGGATCCGTATTACCCCTCGTATCATTGCATGACGGTGATGAGCCGTGCCGAGGAGGTTCTGCTGCCGTCGCTGCCGGAACGTGGCTTCCTGCCTGATTTGGATGCGGTGCCTGCGCAAGTGTGGAATCGTGTGAAAGTGCTGGTGCTCAACTATCCGAACAATCCGACGGGTGCGCAGGCTCCGCGTGGGTTTCTGCAACGTGCCATCGATTTGGCTCATGAATATCATTTCGCGATCGTGCAGGATTTCGCTTATGCGGGATTGGGAGTCGATGCGCAGCAAATCAGCATACTGTCGCTGCCGGGTGCCTTCGATGTTGCGGTGGAAGTATGCTCGCTGTCGAAAATGTATGCGATGGCCGGCTGGCGTGCCGGTTTCATCGCGGGCAACGACGACATTGTGTCTCATGTGAAGCAGTACCACTATCAAATGGGTTCCATGGTTACGTCCAGCATTCAAGACGCGGGCACTGTGGCACTGCTGTCGGATCAGAGCTGTGTGGCCGAACTTGCGGAACGGTATGCGTCTCGTCGCGAAATCGTGGCAGGTGGATTGCGTGAAGCCGGACTTGATGTTTTCGATTCAGACGGTGGCATCTACGCTTGGGTGCATGCTCCTGAAGATCAGACGGGTGAACAGTTTGCCGACATGCTGTTGGAACGTGCGGCCGTCGCCGCGCTGCCGGGCACGTGTTTTGGCAAAGTAGGCAAGGATTACGTACGATTCAGCCTGCTCAAATCCGAGGACCAGTTGCGTGAGGCCGTGCGCCGGGTGGCTGCTGTGCTAGCGTAATTTTTCCTACGTAGCCTTTTTGCATGGATGAGCGATTGTGTGCTTGCACAATCGCTTTTTCTATTTTCCTTCGATTGTTTGCGATCGTCTTTCGATCGGTTGTGGACGTCCCATCCTCCAATTGCCATCGAAACGTCTTTCCCTTAGGAAACCGACACACGCTCCTTATGCAGGCGACGTTTTTGCGATTGCGGTGCGGTGCCTTGCCTCTCCGCCGTTTGATAGCCGCTTACAAGAAAAATGTTATGGCGATTCGCGCGTTCTATAGCCAACGTTGATAAGGCGCGGCGCGCGTTGAAACGCAGGATGCGGTTTAGTGGGTACCAGTGACCGCGTGAATGGCATGCGGCAATGAGCCACAACCCGAGGGGGTGCGCACCATGACCAGATTCAACACTCAGCTTGTCCACGGACTGCCGGTCAACGACAACAACACCGGAGCCGTGAACCCGCCGACTACGAAGCGCTTGATGCCGCTGTTTCCGGGCACTCCGCCAAGGGACCCGCGCATGGTTGTCCGGCGAAGGCCGTGTATTTCGAAGTTCTTACCAATCCGTTGCTGCAGGTCAACAATGTGACGAAGATTGCTGAAATCGCTCATCGCTATGGTGCGATTTCCATTGTCGACAACACATTCGTTACCCCGTATCTGCAGCTGCCGCTCGACCAAGGTGCCGACATCGTCATCCATTCCGCTACCAAGTATCTGGCCGGCCATTCCGAAGTCAACGCCGGTCTGTGGTGGTCAAGGACGACGGGTTGGGCAAACGTGTCTACTTCGCGCAGAATCGTTTGGGTGGCGTGCTTGCGCCGAACGAATGCGATTCGGTGCGTCGTGGTATTCAGACGCTCGCCCTGCGCATGGACCGCCAGCAGGAGAACGCGCGTGCGATCTCCAGCTATCTGTTGCTGCATCCGCTGGTAAAATCCGTGCATTATCCGGGATTGTCGGGGCATGAGTATGAGATTTGGACATTGTTCAGGAAGTTGCGGATGAGGTGACGGTAATGAAAGACGGCCATCTTGTCGAATATGGAGCTGTCGGTTCCGTGTTACGACACCCTAAAGATGCGTATACGAAGATGTTGCTTGAGGCATCGCCTAAATTTGATGAGATTAATGCCTCGTAAGGAGTGATTTTATGATTGACAATGCGGCAATTGATTTCTATGGAGCCGACTGGTGCGGCGACTGCCATCGAGCCAAGGCAGCATTAGACCGTTTCGGGGTCGCCTACAGCCTTCATGATATCGAGCATGAGGATGGTGCTGCAGAGAAGGCCATTGCGATCAGCGGACAACAGCACATTCCCGTGATTCGGTTCGCCGATGGCTCATGGCTGGTGGAGCCTTCGGCCACGCAGTTGCAAGCCAAATGCAAGGAACTCGGCCTGATCTGATTCAACATTGCGTATGCCATCTCACGAGTCGGACAAGGAGAATTGTCTCCTGTTCGGCTCGTAGACGTATGTGGGTCGGCTTCCGGACGGTCGATGTCCGGCTTCCGAATGGACTTTGCCCAACTCGCGGACATTGTCTGCACGTGATTGCATTCTTTGGTAAGTTTTTGCTTGGGTTCGGCAATGGTTGCAGAACCTACGGAAAGCCGTCAATCAACAGGCTTTCGAGAGAAAACCAAAGAAGGGAGTAATGTCATGCCGTTCCTTATTACGCTCCTTGTCATTGCACTTATCGTCGCGTTCCTGTTCCTGTCCACGTTGTTTATCGTGCCGCAGCAGCAGGCCTATATTATTGAGCGTTTCGGCAAATTCAACAAGGTGCAGTTCGCCGGCATTCATATTCGAATCCCGTTCGTGGACCGTATCGCCATGAAAACCAACATGCGCGTCAATCAGCTTAATGTGCAGTTGGAGACCAAGACGCTTGACAATGTGTTCGTCACGGTGGTGGCGTCCACTCAGTTCCGTGTTGACCCGAGCAATGTGGCCACCGCATACTATGAGCTGCGTGATCCGGCTGGTCAGCTGCGTTCCTACATGGAGGATGCGCTGCGTTCCGCCATTCCTGCATTGTCTTTGGACGATGCCTTCTCCCGTAAGGACGATGTGGCCTTTGACGTACAGAAGACCGTCGGCAACGAAATGTCCCGCTTCGGTTTCACTGTGGTCAAGACGCTGATCACGGCAATCGATCCGAGTCCGCAGGTCAAGAACGCCATGGATTCCATCAACGCTGCCCAGCGCGAGAAGGAGGCCACCCGTCAGCGCGCCGAAGCCCAGCGTATTCAGATCGAGACCCAGGCGGCAGCCGAGGCTGAGAAGACCCGTCTTCAGGGTGAAGGCCAGGCCAACTATCGTCGTGAGATCGCCAATGGTATCGTCGACCAGATCAAGAGTCTGCAGGCAGTCGGCATGAACGTGAACGACGTGAACAATGTGGTGTTGTTCAACCAGTATCTCGACACCATGCGTAATCTCGCCTCGTCGCAGAATGCGAAGACGGTGGTGTTGCCGGCTTCGACGCCTGGCGGTTTCAACGAGATGCGCGACCAGATCACCCAGGCCATGATGTCCGCGGACGAAGCTGCGAAATAGTCGCAAAATAGCCGTGCCGATGCTCTGCATCGATGACAAGATGACCTTCGTATTCGTGTTGTGCGAATTCTTGCGCCAAAGTGCTTTTTCCAACACGTCGTGCTCCCTCAATAAGCATGGCGCGCTTGCCATTCGACTGGCTTTTCCAAGCCATGAGTGTTTGATATGCCTTGCGCCTGAAGAGCATGGTGTACTCCTTGAAAATTAAGGCATTTACACGAAATGCAGAGTAAGGACAGCGCGTTTTTATACACGAAATGCAGAGTGTCGATACGGGGCGAGGATGTTTCGCTGACGTTCCAGAGGCATGAAGAATCCCTCCTTTCGAGACGGCCGCTTATATGTGACGGAGAGCGCGGCGGTGAAAGGAGGGATTATTGTTTGGCGCGTTGCCGTACCGCAACGCACGTCTATGTGATTGGCCTGTCGGCAATGACCGTGTTTTGCGTACGCATGTCATACGTTTCGGCGTATGTCACGCCATGCTGACAAGACCTTCCCTGGAGTTTGAATTCGGCAGTGAGCAGTTCATCGCATGTGATTCAAGCAGGTGAAGCTGTTTCTGCAGGTCCATGACTTTCTTTTCCAGCCATTTGATGGTCATGGCTTGGGTGATCACCAGCAGATCGCGCTGCCCGGAATCGGATTTGTTTGCCAACGTCTGTGCTTCAAGCATGATTTTCGGATCGGCTTTCCAACGGGCGATCGCGCGCTCGATGCGCTTGCCTCCCACGATTTTCGGATCAAGACCTGCGCTGGCGAAAATACTGGTAGGACCGTTGCCGCGCAGATATTGCGCCATGCAACGCACCTGAAATTCCTTCGAGTACGTGATGCGGTCCATGGAAGCTCGCTCCACCGCGGGCAGGGTGTTCAGGTAATACACCTCGGTTTGAGTAAAACGACGACGCATGATGGTTCCCCTTGTGTGATATGCGGATGACGCTTCCGACAACGTCATCCGAATGTCTGCCTCGTTGTTTTCATTCTATTTTTGCGAGATTCGGGGATTTTGCCGTCTGGCACGAAACGAAGTGTTTTTGGCACGAAAACGAGAAAACCACCCTAGTTAGGGTTGTTTTAGGAGGATATGAGACGGGGGTCTGTGCTTCTCGGGGTGTTCCCCTAAGGGATGCAGGGAACTGGAAAACGGTATAAACTCGGTTGTGGGACAGACGTATTGACGCCGTGTGGGGGAGGACAACGAAGACTATGACAGATCATGAAGGGCAAGAGTCGATGGCGGGGACGCGCAGGCCCATCATCGAAGTCAAGAATCTGCGTAAGGAATATCCGGTGCTCGACGAAACCGTCGTGGCGCTGGAACGTATCAATCTCACCATTCCGCAAGGGCAGATCTGCTGTATCTACGGCGAATCCGGTTCTGGCAAATCCACTCTGCTGAACCAGCTAGCAGGTATGGAAAAACCGACCAAAGGCGGCGTGCGCATCGGGGGAGTGCCCATTTCTCGGTTGAATGAACGGCAATTGGCGGAATTTCGGCAAAAACATCTTGGTTTCGTATTCCAGTCATACAACCTGCTTCCCAATCTGACTGCCGTGGAAAACGTGGCAATGCCGCTGATGTTCCAAGGCATGCCGAAAAACAAGCGTGAGGCAATCGCCAAGAAAATGCTGAAACGAGTAGGGCTCGGCAAACGCATGAACCACTACCCGACGCAAATGTCGGGCGGACAGCAACAGCGTGTCGGCATCGCGCGAGCGTTCGCAGCCAGACCGCAAGTCGTATTCGCCGACGAACCGACCGGCAACCTCGACTCCAAAACCAAAACCGACGTGATGAACATGATCTGCGCGTTCGCTCGCGACCTCGACCAAACCATCGTGCTCGTCACCCACGATGACAATATGGCGCAATATGCCGACCGTATCGTAACGCTACTTGACGGACGCATCATCGATGACCGTCTGATGAACAACGCGTGACGGCAGAGAAGAGAAGGAAATTCCATGAGTAACAGCAACCATTCCGCAAAATTCATCAACATGCTCATCGCATTGATGGCGTCCATCGCCATCGCGCTGACCTGCATTGTGCCGACGGCGCTCGCCGAAGACGGTGATGGCACTGACGACAACAACGGCGGCTCCACCGTGCAGCCGGCCGGTCCGGTGCCGAACATCATCATCACCAACTTCACCTATGGCGACGGTTCCGTGGCGGTCGGCACGAATTTCGATCTTGGCTTCACCTTCCAGAATATGGGCAAGGTCGCGGTCGGCAATATGGTCGTGACCGTTGACGGCGGTGAGAATTTCGCCATTTCCGGCGGTACGAACACGTTCTATTACGATTCGCTGTGGGCGGGCTATTCCCTGACCCAGACCGTGCCCATGCAGGTGCTGTCGAGTGCGAAGAACGGCGCGCAGGGCATCGATATCAACTTCAAATACGAGTATGTCGATGGCGGCACCCGCAATTCCAACACTTCGGATATCAAGATTTCCGTACCTGTTTCGCAGCCCGACCGTTTCGAACTGGGCGATCCCGTGCTTCCAGACGCCATCAATGCGGGCGAGGAATCCACCATTTCCATGGAATACGTGAACAAGGGCAAGGGGGATGTATCCAATGTCGAAGCGTCCATCGAGGGTGACGGCATCACCGCCACGCAAGCCACGCAGTATATCGGCAATGTGGCGTCCGGCGCTTCTGGTTCCATCGGATTCGCTTTCACTGCGGATGCGGCCGGCGAATATGATGCCAAACTGAAGGTGACGTACGAGGATGCCGACGGCCAGCAGCAGACCAAGGAATCGCCGGTGAAGATTACGGTGTCTGAGGCTCCGGCTCCCGCCGATCCCGGTATGGATGTTGACCCGCAGGAAAATCAAGGCATTCCGACTTGGGTGTGGATTGTCGTTGCCGTGGCTGTCGTTGCCGTGATCGCCATTGTGGTTGTGGTGGTTGTGCGTCGCCGCAAGAAGGCGAAGAAGGCTGCCGAGGATGACGATTGGGATTGGGATCCCTCCGATTCGCATGCAGGTGCTGATGATGGTGCGGCTAATACGGCTGGTGCCATTGACGCGCCGACCCAGGTGATTGATTCCGTGCCCTCCGCCAAGGAGTGAGCATGCGATTTTCGGATATTGCACGTTCATGCACGCAGAATCTGCTGCGTCGCAAATCGCGTACGATTCTTACGGTACTTGGCGTGATCGTCGGCTGCTGTTCGATCGTGCTCATGATTTCCATTGGTCAAGGCATCAACGAACAGAACGAGCAGATGCTCAAAAACATGGGCAACCTGAACGACATCACCGTATATGCGGACGGCGGAGGCTCGCATTCCACGGCAACGTCATCCAGCGTGAGCGGTGCCGACGGCGAACAGGCGAAACTCGACGATGACGCCGTGCAGAATTTCCGCAGCATTGCCGGTGTGGCCGGAGTGCTTCCTCAGAAAACGATGTCATACAGTGTGGATGCCACGCAAGGAGCTGGCTCCCGGTACGTGTCGCAATATGTCAACGTGGTGGGAGTCGACGCCACGCAATTGGAAGAATCCGGCTATAAATTGGCCAGCGGACGTCTTCCGATGCGTGCCGGCGAAGTGTTGGCGGGCAAATCCTTCGTGTATTCGTTCTACGATAAGTATGCGTCAGATCCGAGCAATCATCGTATAGAAGCGGGCAGTTATTACTGTGATGAGAACGGTTGCGCCCAATCCGAAGGCGAAGACCCGTTCTTCGATATGCTGAACTCCAAAATCACGTTGATTACCGGAGCCAACTATCAAAGTCCCGACGACTACCGCAAGGTGGGCGGCGGATCCGTGGCGCCATCCGATTCCGGCAGTGGTGAGAGTCCCACCATTACCATGCCATACACGGTGGTGGGTGTCATTGATTCCTCCGCCAACAACTATGATGCGTTCACTTCCGGCATTGTGATGAGCATCGACGATATGAAAACGTTGAACGCCAAAATATCGGGGGACACCAAGGCCAACACGTCGAGCAAGGTCGTTTTTACGATCAGGTACTGGTGCACACCCAAGACATCAAAGACGTTGCCGACGTGAAGCGCAAATCAAGGGCGCCGGTTATCAGACTTCCTCGTTTGAGCAAACGCGTAAGGAGATCGAAAAGCAGTCGCGGGGCATCCAGTTGGCTTTGGGCGGCATCGGCGCGGTGTCGTTCTTCGTTGCCGCGATTGGTATTGCCAACACCATGATTATGTCGGTGTCGGAACGTACGCGCGAAATCGGCATTATGAAGGCTCTTGGCTGCTATGTGCGCGATATTCGCATGATGTTCCTGTGCGAGGCTGGTGCGATCGGCCTTGTCGGCGGTGTGATCGCTTGCTTGATTTCCGCGATTGGTTCGATAGGCATCAATATGGCGTCTTTGGGTGGATTCAGCATTGAGAATATCGGCAAAGCGATTATGGGCGGCGACGATGTGACTCGCATTTCGGTGATTCCCGTGGTGGCTTTTTGTGGTGGCCATGCTGTTTTCGATCGCCGTTGGTGTGGTAGCAGGTTTCGGCCCGGCCAATAAGGCTGTGAAGATTCCCGCTTTGGATGCCATCAAGAATGATCAGTGATTGCTGATTACAGATCGCTGACTTATAGATTGGCGGGGAATGGTCCACAGATATACCGATCATTCCCCGCCAATTCGCTTATGTATCGATTATTCGCTGAGAATACCGCGGATTCGAGAGACAATGGTTTCTGAAGTCAATCCGTAACGTTCGTTAAGCTCGCCAAGAGGCACTCGGTCGGTGAACTCTTTGGCTGCGCCGAAATTCAGCACACGAACGTGAGAAGCCTTGGTATTACTGGAATTGGCATAAAATGCGGTGACTTTCTCACCCCATCCGCCTTCTAGCTGGCCATCTTCCAACGTAACAACCAAACGATGCCCATCGGCAAGCATCGCCAGTAATTCGGCATCCATCGTGGAATATTGCAATGCGTCAACAAGCGTTGCGGTAATCGCAGCATGTTCTTCATCATTTTCGGCCAGTGCCGACGAATTTCGGCAGCCAACGGCATGGTGTTGCCGAGTCCAAGAATCGCCACATCCCTGCCGGGCTGAACGATCTGATAGCGGACGAACGGGCATGCTCCGGCAATATTGACGGCTGGATCATGCTCTTCGGCACGCTGCAACGGGTCGAACGCCATATCGGCGGCACGTTCAAGTGCGAGAATCTGCTCGCCGGGCATACGAATCGCCACCACGCCATGTTCGGACGGGCCGGTAGCCCAAGCCAACATGTCAAGCATCTGTTCGCCGCTCGAGGGAGCCAAACAGGTCACGTCGGAACATTGGCGAACATCGTCATATCGAATGTGCCCGAATGCGTATTGTCCGCGCCGGAAATTCCCGCGCCGAAAATCAGCAGCGTGGCGGGAACATGATTCAATGCCAACTCTTGCTGCAGCTGGTCGAACGTGCGTTGGAAGAACGTGGCGGAAGTCGCAAGCACCGGGCGCCGCCAGCCCTGGCGATACCCGCGGCGAACGCGGCGGCATGTTCTTCCGTGATACCGGTATCGACGTAGTGAGCGCCGGCACGTTCACGAAAATCTCGGGTGATGCCATTCGATCCGGGGGTTGCGGGGGAGATGACCACCAATCCCGGCTCATTGTCGAAACGACGTTCCAGCGATGCCATGGCCATTTCGCCATAATATTTGCGTGCGTCGAGCGGTTTGCCGAGCGAGGCCTCCGGATCCTGCCAATGGTTGGCCTCGCATTGGCCCGCATGAGGTTGAGGATTGGTCTGATTGCAGCCATCCGAACCATTGTCGGCTTCCGTTTCGTCATTAAAGCCCAAGCCTTTGGTGGTGTGGATATGCACTACGATCGGGTGGTCAATGTCTTTGACCTCGTTCAGTACTTCCACCAGCGCGTCAACGTCATTACCCTGCTCCACATAGCGGTAGTCCAAGCCGAATGCCTTGAACAGATTCAGTTCGGCCATGCCATTCGACGTACGCAACTTGGCAAGCTGCCCGTACATACCGCCGAAATCCTCAGCGATCGACATTTCGTTGTCGTTGACGATGATGATGAGATTACCGCCCTGTTCGGCCGCATTGTTCAGCCCCTCGAACGCAATGGCCGAACTCAGGGATCCATCGCCGATAATGGCGATAACATTGCCGATAGTGCTTTCGCCGGCGGCGCGCGCTGCATATCGCGGGTTTTGGCAAGACCGCAGGCCAGAGAAATCGAAGTGCCGGTATGGCCGAGCACAAAGGAATCATGTTCGCTTTCCAGCGGATTCGTGAAACCGGTCACCTCATCAAAACGAGATTGGTCCAAGTATGCTTCGGCGCGGCCGGTAAGCATTTTGTGCACGTAGCTTGGTGCGACACGTCGAAAATGAAACGGTCGCGGGGCGAGTCGAACACGCGGTGCAATGCCACAGTGAGCTCCACCACGCCAAGATTCGAGCCGATATGCCCGCCATGTTGTTTGCCGTAGTCGAGCAGCGTGGCGCGGATTTCGAGGCATAGATCGCGTAATTGCTGGGCTGAAAGGGCATGTACGTCCGCCGGAGTGTGAATCGAACTCAAAATGCCAGCGGTCATCGTGCGCAATCACCCTTCCCTACGATCAGTGCAACCAAGTGCGAAATCATATCCCACTGTATGCCCCGACGAGGGTGTTTGCGGGCAAAGGAGCGCAAAGTCTTCTCAACTTGAGGCACAATAGAGGTGTTTGCAATCGTGAAAAGCCGTTATTCGCAAAGGAGCGCGAACATGAAAGCCGTATATGCCACCGGAACGAATTATGATGATCCGCTGTCCGTGCTTGAAGTGGGCACTATGCCTGAGCCTGAAACCAAGCCATTCTGGTCCACCATTCGTGTGAACTCGGCGAGCGTGAACCATCATGACGTGTGGAGTCTGCAAGGTGTGGGGCTTTCCGACGAGCAGACGCCGATGATCCTCGGCACGGACGCGGCTGGCGTGTTGGAAGAAGACATTCCCGTACGAAAGGGACTTAAGGCCGGTTCCGAAGTGGTCTTGTATACCTTCGTTGGTACCGATGGCGCGGTGTGATGCCGGGGGAGAGACGCTCGATCCTGTCCGAACGGTATGCGGGAACCATGGCCGAATACACACAGGTGCCCAGCGCCAACGTGTTCGCCAAGCCCGCGAATCTGAATCTTGATGAGGCTGCCGCATTGGGTACCAGCTGGCTTACCGCATATTCCCTGCTGTTCGCATCGGCGAATGTGAAGCCGGGAGACACGGTGCTTATTCAAGGCGCCGGAGGCGGCGTGTCGACCGCGGCGATTCAGCTTGCTCACGCGGCCGGATTGGAAGTGTTCGTCACGTCACGAAGCGAAGACAAGCGTGCGCGAGTGTTGCAGCTCGGTGCCGATGCGGCTTTTGAAACGGGTGCGCGACTGCCACGCAAGGCGGATGCCGTCATTGAATCCGTCGGCGCGGCCACATGGAGTCATTCCGTCAAATCCGTACGTCCGGGAGGAACTATCGCCATTTGCGGCGCGACTACTGGCGACCAGCCGGGTGCAGAGCTTACGAGAATCTTCTTCCAGGATATTCGAGTGCAGGGCAATACCATGGGCTCCCGTGAGGATTTCGCACGTTTGCTGAAATTCGTGGAACATGCCGATCTGCATCCGGTCATCGATTCCGCATATGCGATCGACGACGCGCATCTTGCGTTCTCCAAGATCGTGAATGGCGACGTTTTCGGAAAAATCGTGCTGCACATCTAGCCGATTGCGTAAAGTAAACGGTGTTCAAGAACATGTTCTTTTGGATTCTTTCGGAGGTCCTTGATGGCAGACAACAAGCCTGAAGTCGCAGTGATTATGGGGTCGGCGAGCGATTGGGAAACCATGAAGCATGCCTGCGAGATGCTTGACCAGTTCGAAGTGCCGTACATGAAGCAGGTGATTTCCGCGCACCGCACCCCGGAATTGATGGGCGAGTTCGCGCATAGTGCCCGTGCCAACGGTCTGAAGGTCATCATCGCCGGAGCCGGCGGCGCGGCACATCTGCCGGGCATGGTCGCGGCCCAGACCACCCTGCCGGTCATCGGCGTGCCGGTGCGTTCCCATGCGCTGTCCGGTTGGGATTCGCTGCTGTCCATCGTGCAGATGCCAGGCGGCATCCCGGTCGCCACCACCGCAGTCGGCAACTCCGGTGCCACAAACGCAGGTCTTTTGGCTGTGAGCATTCTGAGCACCACCGATGAGCGTTTGGTCAATGCTTTGCAGGAATATCGTGACTCTCTGAAGGAAAAGGTGGCTGAATCCAATGCCCAGCTTGTCTGAGGAAACCAATGGCCGTGTTGAACGTCTGATGCCAGGGGCCACCATCGGCATTATCGGTGGCGGTCAGCTTGGCCGCATGATGGCGTTGTCCGCCCGCTACATGGGCTTCCGCATCGGCGTGCTCGACCCGACTCCGGATTGCCCGACCGCACAGGTGGCCGACTTCCAAGTCACTGCCGAATACGACGACATCACCGCGATCCGAGAACTGGCTGAAAAGTCCGACGTGCTCACGTACGAGTTCGAAACGTGAACGCCGACGCCATCGACGAAGTGCGTTCCTTGTCTGCAGCCCCGCAAGGCACCGATTTGCTGCGTGTCACGCAGGATCGCGTCAACGAGAAGCAGTTCATCAATGATCATGGCACGCCGACCGCACCATGGAAGGCCGTCAACAGCGTTGAGGAGCTTGATGCGGCGCTCGGTGAAATCCATTACCCGGCCGTGCTGAAAACCCGTTCCGGCGGGTACGACGGCCACGGCCAGACCGTGCTGAAATCCGATGCCGATCTCGAAAAGGTACGCGCCCGTGCCGATCGCGGTGGCGGATTCCCGCCGAGCATTCTCGAAGGATTCGTCGATTTCGCATTCGAAGCGAGCATTCTCGTTGCCGGTAACGGCAAGGATTATGTGACCTTCCCGATCGTGCGCAACGAGCATCGTAACAATATTCTGCACATGACCATCGCTCCGGCCGAAGTCAGCGAAGACGTGGCGAAGGAAGCGCACGAACTCGCTTTGCGTTTGGCGCAAGGCTTCGAACTGGCCGGCATCCTCGCTATCGAACTCTTCGTTACCAAGGATGAGCGGGTTATCGTCAACGAGCTTGCCCCGCGCCCGCATAACTCCGGTCATTACACCATCGAAGCGTGCTCGTTCGACCAGTTCGACGCGCATATTCGAGGCATCGCCGGGTGGCCGCTCGAACAGCCCGAACTGCTCAAGCCGGCTGTTATGGTCAATGTGCTCGGGCAGCATGTGGCACCGACCCGCGCGCTGATCGCCGAGCATCCCGAATGGAATATGCACGACTATTGCAAGGCTGAAGTGCGTCATGATCGCAAGATGGGGCATATCACCGTGCTGACGACGACACCAGGCAAACTGTGCGGATCTTGAACGGACCGGCTGCTGGGATGATTTGAAATAAACCGATGACGGCATGTTTCGCGCGTCAGCCTTTCCCTGAGGGGAGGACGGCGCGCGAAGCCATCAAGAACGGACATAGATTGACGGACGGACGCGTGGAGCGCAACACCAAACAAAAAGAACTGATTCATGATGCGTTGAAGGCAAACGATGAATTCATTTCCGCACAGGATTTGCATCGCAAGCTGGAAGACGAAGGCGTGAAGGTCGGCCTTGCCACTGTATATCGTCAATTGAATGCCTTGGCTGAGGCAGGCGAGGCTGATACCGTGCGTTTGGAAGGCCAACAGCTGTTCCGTCTGTGTGGTGATGACGGGCATCACCATCATCTCGTATGCACGAATTGCGGCAAAACCGTGGAAATCGAATCGCCATCCGAAACTTGGCTGCGTGGCATCAGCGAGAAATACGGATTCACCATCGAACGGCATACGCTTGAGGTGTTCGGACTATGCCCCGACTGCCGGAATGAGGCACGACGGTAATTCCGTCGATCTCAACAATTTCGCCGATTTCAGCAACAACGGTTATGCGGACGGCGGAATCCTTGACGACAACTAGATACTGCCATCCGAACTGTCTATACCCCCTCATCGTTCTTTTGCGATTTCATCGACATATGCGTAAGAAAATCAGAAGAAACTGTGGATGAAATCGATCATTACAGCTTTTTGTCAGATATGGTCGCGAGAATAGTGCCTTGGCGTCGCCGTAAGGCGGGAAACGAAGCGAACTGACACGTTACGAGTGGAGATAAACACTTGACGAACGAATCCGTGAATACAGAGACGATTGAGGAACTGAAGATCTCGACGATTGATCCAAACGCACCCGCCAAGGAACGTAAGGAATTCCCAGGGTGGTTGTACGGCATACTGTTTGTGGTGTTCGACGCCATCGGTGTGGCAGCGCTACAGATTGGCGTCAGTCAATCCGCTACACGCGTCAAGCTTTCGAACAACATGTGGCTGACCGGTTGGGGCTTCGTCACCAAAATGTTCACCAACCTCAACTTTGTGGCGGTGCTCAACCTGATTTTGTGGGGCGTGCTGTATGTGATACTGCTCATGCTCATCAACCGCTTCTGGATCGCCACGCCAATATTTCTGGCGGTGACATTCATTATCGCGGTGATCGAACATTTCAAAGTATCCATCCGATATGAGGCGATTCTTCCCAGCGATCTGAACTTCCTCAAAGCCGATGCGGGCAATCTTATGAGCTTCATGCCGGCAGGCGCACAGTGGACCATTCTGCTCGCCGTCGTCATATTCGTTGCTTTCATTGCGCTTTTCGTATTCCTGAATCATCGTGACGGCCGTCACGGCAAGCTTTTCCGTGGCGACGACAAGCAGTCGCGCTCGCTGAATGCCATCGTGCGACTACTGCTGATCATCGTGCCGGGAACGTTCTTCACGCTGTATTCCATGCAGGTGAGCACTGTCGGATCTTGGGCGAAAACCTTCTCTTCGGCAATGGGGGACATGCCGTCCATGTGGGATTCCGTCTACGATGCGCAGCGCAACGGACCGATGGTCGCCTTCACCAGGCAGCTGAATCCGAAAGTCATGGTGAAGCCTGACGACTATTCCGAAGAAACCATGAAGGAAGTCGCGGCACGATACGAAAAAGAAGCGAAGAAGATCAACGCATCTCGTACCGAGAACATGACCGACAGTACGGTGATCTATGTGCTGTCCGAATCCTTCTCCGACCCGTCTCGCGTGCCGGGGCTTAAGGTCAACAAGGATTCCATGCCCAACATTCGTTCCATCAAAGAGAATACGACCTCCGGTTTGATGCTTTCTTCCGGATATGGCGGTGGTACCGCAAACCTCGAATACATGGGATTGACGGGTTTGAGCATGTCGAATTTCGATTCGTCGCTCACCAGCCCGTATCAGCAGCTTGTGCCGAGCGAGCATTGGACGCCGACCATCAACCAGCTGTGGGGGGCGTCGAAGAATTCCATCGGACTGCACCCGTACGAATCGTCTATGTACTCGCGTGCGACCAACTATAAGAAGTTCGGATTCTCGCATTTCTACACGTTGACCGGTCCAGACGTCATCTCGCATCAAGACAAGATCGACGATTCGCCGTACGTGTCTGACGAAGCGACGTACGAGAGCACCATCGAAGAAGTCAAGAAAACCGATGGCAACCAGTTCCTGCAGGTCATCACCATGCAGAACCACATGCCATACCACGATTGGTATAAGAACAACGATTTCAAGGCCGAATCCACTACGGACACTCCTTTGGAGGACGATGAGAAGGAGTCCATCGAAACCTATCAGAAGGGTGCGGCTCTGACCGACGAGGCGACCGCCGACTTCCTTGACAAGCTCGACGCCATCGACAAGCCGATCACCGTGGTGTTCTACGGCGATCATCTGCCGGGCATTTATTCGTCCGCTTCCGAAGACGACAACAATTCGCTTGCCTTGCATCTGACGGATTATTTCATCTGGTCCAACAAGGCGTCCAGCTCGCAAGGCAACGAGATCGACAACGCCGACTATTCGTCGCCGAACTTCTTCGTGGCGCAGGCCGCCGAGCATATGAACGCCAAGGTGTCCCCGTATCTGGCGTTCCTCACGCAAATGCATGAGAAAATCTCCGCCATGGAGCCACCTGTCGTCAACAATATCCAGGGATGGGACCGTATCCCTGAAGGTCAGAACATCTATCTCGACGCTGACGGCAATCCCATGGCCGAAAGCGACTTCGACGCGGAAACCCAGCAGTTGCTTGCCGACTACCAGCTGATTCAGTACGATATCACCACAGGGAAGAACTACCTGAAAGACACCGATTTCATGGATCTTCCCTAGAGGCAAGGGGGAAGAGATGGCCGCAACCGATCGCGAACAGCAGATTTTGGCGTGGATTAAGCAGAATCCTTTGATCAGCCAAAACGAGCTTGCGGAACTGTGCGGCATCACCCGTTCAGGGTGGCCGCGCACATCTCCAACCTGATGAAAAAAGGGTACATCCAAGGCAAAGGGTATATCGTCACTCCGCCCAGCTATGTGGCTGTTGTTGGCGCCATCAATATAGACCATTACGGTGTCGCCATGCAGGATGTGGTTGGGGAAAGTTCCAACATGGGGCGCATTGTGTCATCCGTGGGCGGCATTGGTTACAATATCGCCTACAATCTGAACCGGCTTGGCGTGCCGAATTATTTGATTTCCGTCTATGGTGATGATGAGAACGGCGAACGCGTCAAGCAGGACGCGTATGCCAACGGCATTGACATCACGCATGCCAAGCAGATTTCCCATATGCCTACTTCCACCTTCTTGTCGGTTGTTTCCGCGCAGGGGCGTCAGATTGTGGGTCTTGATGATATGCAGATCAGTGCGGAAATCACCCCGGAATTTCTAGCGCAACGAGAGCAGACCATCGTCAATGCGGAAATGGTGGCGATTGATTCGAGCTTGCCGTCTGATGCCATAGCATGGGTTTGCGAAAAACAAGTCGACCGATTTTCGTGCGCGTGGTTTCCGTTAATAAAGCGGCGCGAATCACGCCGGTGCTCGATCGCATCGACACTATGGTGCTTAATTCCGCCGAAGCCAAATTCGTGTCGGGGATTGAGGTGCATGACGAGGCCAGTGCCAGAGATTGCGCCGAACATTTGCTGCGGTCCGGTGTGCGTAATGTGTTTCTTTTTGTGGATGATTCGGACATGCTGTACTGCTGCGAACATGAAAGCTTTTTCTGGTCTTTGCCGGGAAGGGCGGAGGAACGTCGATATACCAATGGTGGTGCGTCGGCGGCGTTGAGTGCGCTGGTGTGGGCGCGTCGTGAGCATAAAACACAGCGGGAATGCGCTAGATATGCGTCTGCGGCGGCTGCGATGAATATGTCTCAGGTGCAGTCGATTTGCGCTGATTTTTCTGAAGAAGCTGTGCGGCGCAAAGCTGATTTGCTGCAGTAACGCAGGTATGGCGGTCTTACATTTGTTTCTTTCGTAATCGCGAGACACGCGATTTTTCCATATGTTACATCGATGAAATATAAGCAAAAAGTTGACTGGCTTAAACTTTTGTTGTATTCTAAATTGAAGATAAAAAAAACGTTTCATCAAGGGTGTATCAAGGCAGATATATCCCCGAAAATGTAGGAGGCAATATCCATGGCGGATATGACTTCAGGAAATACTGTTCCTGACCGTTACGTTGTGGTCATCGGTGGCATGAACATGGACATCTGTGGTAGACCGACGAGCACCGTAGTGGACCGAGACTCGAATCCGGGCGTCGTCAGCATGTCCGCAGGTGGTGTCGGGCAGAACATCGCACAGAACATGGCTCATCTGGGCATGCCGACATACCTGATCACCGTCTACGGCGACGATGAAAACGGCAAGACCCTGGAACGTTCGTGCGCGGCCAACAACATCAATCTTGACTATGCCGCACAGCTGGAAGGACGCCGTTCTTCCACCTACATGTTCATCACCGATGATACGGGCGATCTGCTGGTGGCCGTCAACGACATGGAAATCTGCAAGGAAATCAATCCGGCATTCCTCGAATCTCGCCTCGACTTCATCAACGGTGCCGCCATCTGCCTGCTTGACGCCAATCTTGAACCGGAAACCATGGCATGGATTGGCGAACACGTCACCGCGCCACTGTTCGGAGACACCGTTTCCACAGTCAAAGCGCACCGTTTCGACACGATCCTCAACAAGATGACCGTGCTCAAGCCGAATGATTTGGAAGCATCCGTACTCACCGGCATCGGTATCGCCGACCAGTATTCGGCAGGTGCCGCAGCGAAGACCTTGCTCGACAGGGGCGTGAAGAACGTATTCATTTCATTGGGTGCCAACGGAATCCTGTGCGCGAGACACGAAAACGACGAATACAGCTTCAAGCATGTGCCGCCATACCGCACCGAAATCGCCACGGCAAATGGGGCCGGAGATGCCGGCATGGCAGCCATCACCTGGAGCTTCTTCGATAACCCCGATCGAGATCTTGAAGAAGTCGGCAAAATTGCGCAGGCAGCATCCAGCATCGCGCTCGAATGCACAAAAGCAGTGCCCGATATCACCGTGGAACGCATACGTAAGAAGATGTCCGGCGAGATCGAGCCGTTGCTCGACGAAGTGCGTACCGCCTGAATTTTGCTACATCACACGTCCATCAACCCATACAAACACAAGGAGAACCGACAATGGTAGTCAAGCAGATCTATTCTCTGATCGAATACGATGAGGCCGTCAAACCATGGAGCTGGTGCCGACAACATTGGACTGGTGCCGATGCAGAATGGTGGCGTTCCGGCACATCGTGTGCCAATCGAACGCGTGCACCGCATTTTCGACGAATGCAAGCGTCGTGGCGTCACCTCCGTGGCCATCATGCTGACCAACGATCCCGACGAGATGATCGAGCTTGCCAGAGAGGTGCGGCCTGACATTCTGCATATCGCAGGCGATGGGTACGCCGCAGATGAAGCATTCGCGGCCCGACTTAAGGAAGCCGCTCCGAACACCAAACTCATGCAGGCCGTGCTCGTTGACGATGAATCCGCCGTCGATCGTGCCAAGAAGTACGCACAATACTGCGATTTCATCCTCACGGACTCCGGTCTGGCCCCCGACACCGGCATTGGTGCCAGCGGTCTGACCCACGACTGGAGCATTGCGCCCGTATTGTGGCCGAATGCGGAAAGCCGGTCATCATGGCTGGCGGTCTTGGACCAGACAATGTTGCCGAAGCCATCGAACAGTGCAAGCCGTATGGCGTGGACTCCCTGACGAAGACCAGCATCAAATATGACGGCGGCTACATGGAGAAAGACATCGACAAGGTTCGTCAATTCTGCATCAATGCCGACGCTGCGGCCGCAAAGATCGGACAGTGACCGATGGCTATGGAAGTCAAACTGCTGCAACCCGTCAAAGTGGTCTGCACTGACGATTTAGGGGAGACTCTGGTCGATATCATGCAGACTGCGGGCTATTCTCGTCCGCTGATGGTCACGGATTCCTTCGTCGGAAGCATGCCGCTGGTCGTTGCCGCACGTACCAAGCTTGAACAGGTCGGTGTCGATGTGGCGGTATTCGACCAGGTCAAGCCCGACCCGCTTTGCGAAACCGTGGAATCCGGCGCGAAGCATTCGAAGCACATAAGGCTGACAGCATCATCGCCATCGGCGGTGGCAGTTCCATGGATGTTGCCCGAGGCATCAACATCGTGCGTGTCAACGGCGGATCCATCATCGAATACACCGATCCAGCCAAGCCGATCGCACTATGCAACGGTATGATCGCAGTTCCGACCACCGCCGGCACCGGCAGCGAAATGTCCAACGCGCTGGTGGTCACCGAAGGATCCACCGGTCGTAAACTCGCGGTGCTTGCCGATCCGGCAGTCAGCGAATATGCCGTGCTGAACGCGGATCTCATGCTGACACTGCCCGCAAAAATGACCATTGCTTGCGGACTTGACGCATTCTGCCACGCCGCGGAAGGATACCTTTCCCGAATGGCAAGTCCGGTCACGGATGCCATTTGCGAAAAAGCGATGTTCCTGCTGTACAACTATCTGCCGCGTGCTGTGGCAAACGGTCAGGATCGTGAAGCCAGGGAACGTGTGATGGTCGCGTCGACGCTTGCAGGATGGATGCTGAACAATGCGGGAACCATTGCGGGGCATTCCATCGCACACGTGCTCGGAGCGAAATACCACATCGTGCACGGTGAAGCCGTTGGCTACGCGTTGCCGGCGGTTATGGAGTTCGTTGCTCCCGTACGTGCGCATAAGGTTCGTGAGATCGGTCAGATTCTAGGTGCGGTCTACCCGGAAAATGCGCCGGACGAGCAGGTTGCGATTATCGCAAGCAGAGCGTTCAAGGATTTCCGCGACCGCATGCTCGGTCTGCATCCTGTTGAGGATTACGGCATCAGCGTTGAAGAACTCGTTTCCAATGCGCAGGCCGTAGTTGACGAGCGTTTTGCGGGAAACACACCTCGTGACATCGATCTTCAGGCAGCCGAACAACTGCTCGAAGGTTTCGGAAGTCGCTGATATCAAAGGCCATTGCCGGCCTTGCAACAAGTTGTGTGACCGATGAGCCGGAGTCAGTCAATCGTCGACCACCTCATTATCGGTTCAAAGTTGGAGTACATAAGGAGGAACCATAATGTCCAAGAAAATCATCCTTGATTGCGATCCGGGACATGATGACGCCGTCGCCATCCTGCTTGCCGTGGGCAATCCCAATATCGATCTGCTGGGCGTCACCACGGTAGGTGGCAATCAGAGCCTTGACAAGGTGACCTACAACGCCCGTGCAGTGCTGGAAAAGGCGCATGCCACCGACGTGCCGGTGCATGCCGGATGTGACCGTCCGCTGGTGCGTAAGCAGGAAGTGGCAGCTTCCATTCACGGCGAAACCGGTCTTGACGGCGTTGAACTGCCTGAACCCAGCCGTCCGTTGGAAGCCGGACATGCCGTCAACTGGATTATCGACACCATTATGAGCAACGAGCCAGGCACCATCACTCTGGTGCCGACCGGACCGCTGACCAACATTGCCATGGCTGCCCGCATGGAGCCGCGCATTGTTGAACGTGTCAAGGAAGTCGTGCTTATGGGCGGCGGATACCATGTGGGCAACTGGAGTGCCGTGGCCGAGTTCAACATCAAGGTCGATCCGGAAGCCGCTCACATCGTGTTCAATGAAGCCTGGCCGATCACCATGGTCGGATTGGATCTGACGCATCAGGCATTGTGCACGCCCGAAGTGCAGCAGCGTATCGAAGGCGTTGGCACTGATCTCGCCAAGTTCGTGTCTGGTCTGATGGACTTCTTCCGCAAGACCTATCAAGACAATCAAGATTTCATCGATCCTCCGGTCCATGATCCGTGCACGGTGGCATACCTCATTGATCCGAGCGTCATGACCACCCGTCGTTGCCCGGTTGATGTCGAAATCCATGGAGATCTCACACTTGGCATGACCGTCGCCGACCTGCGAGGTCCAGAGCCGAGCGCCGAAGAATGCCACACCCAGGTTGCAGTCAAGCTTGATTTCAACAAATTCTGGGATTTGGTAACCGACGCAATCAAGACCATCGGCTGAAAGAAGAGAAAGATAAGTAAAGGGGTGCTCTAATGACAGAGACCAAAAACAGCAAAATGCTCGACGAAGGCGGCAAGTCCGTCGTCGCATTGATGGCAGCATTGATGGCAGCCATCTTCGCGTTCCAGCTCAACGCGTCCATGCTTTCGCCTGCATTGACGACCATGCGTGTTGAACTCAACACCACCGATGCGCAGATTGGCTTGACCCAGATGGTGTTCTTCACCTCGTGCGCAGTGTTCTCGCTGTTCCTGCCGCGACTCGGCGATTTGATCGGTCGCAAGAAAGTGCTGCTTGGCATTCTTGTGCTTACCGCTTTGGGCTGCGTGGTTTCCGCGCTCGCGGTCAACGTGCCGATGCTGATGATCGGTCGTGTGATTCAGGGTGTTGCCGGTCCGATTGTGCCGATGACGCTGATCATGCTGCACGCCAAGGTTACTGAAGATAAGAAGTACGCCAAGCTCATGGCTATTCTGACTTCCGTTAATGGTGGCATCGGCGGTGTCGACGCTATTCTTGGCGGCTGGCTTGCTGGCACGTTCGGTTTCCGTTCCGTGTTCTGGGTCATGGTTGGCGTTGCGGTGCTTGCCATTGTGCTTGTGTTCGTGTATGCGGAAGAATCCACCGCTTCCGAGACTCCGAAGATGGATTGGGTTGGCGTGGTTTCCCTTGCCGCCGCATTCTTGGCCGCATATCTGGCCATCAACGAGATTCAGAAGCTGGGCTCCGCCAATTGGGCGCTGGTCGCTGTCGAAATCATTATTGCAGCCGTGCTGTTCGTGGTGTTCTGGAATGTTGAGAAGCGTCAGAAGGCTCCGATGGTCACCACGCATTACCTCAAGCAGCGTCGTACTTGGGGTCTGCTGCTGACCACCCTGCTTACCATGACCGGCGTGTTCGCCATCATGAACGGTATCGTGCCTGCTCTCGCTCAGGATACCGAAGTCGCGCCGGCATGAGCGCCAGCGTGGTATCGTTCGCCACCCTGACTCCGTATGCGTTGATCGGTCTCGCATTCGGTCCGGTCGCAGGCGTGCTCGCTTCGAAGTTCGGCTACCGTGCGGTGCTGCGTACTGGCTTGATCGTCTCTGTTGTGGGCGTGCTGTTCGGCATCTTCGTGTGCAACGTTCCGAGCATCTGGGCACTTGTGGTCATGTCTTTGGCTTTGGGTGTTTCCTACGCAGGTACTGCCAACATCATGCTGAACGGTCTGGGCATCGTGCTCTCTCCGGAAGACAATCCGGGCTACCTGCCTGGTCTGAACTCCGGTGCATTCAACCTGGGTGCCGGTCTGAGTTATGCAGTGCTGTACGCTGCTCAGAACGCGTTCACCGCATCCGGCGGTGCGACCAGCGGCTACATCGCAGCCATGGTTGGCGGTGTGATTCTGCTCGGCCTCGCGTTCTGCGCATCCCTGCTCATTCCGAAGCCGGGAGAGCAGAAGTAATCAATATAAGCTTGCCTGTGTTGTGTGATTAAAAAACGGCGGTTTTGCAGTCGGACTCCTCTCTGTCCCGACCACAAAACGCGTCCTTTTTAT
>ENA-OPYV01000067-OPYV01000067.1-human-gut-metagenome-genome-assembly--contig:-NODE-67-length-30690-cov-2.307398_pt1 | contig 30690 bp, 39 predicted proteins | sample MGYA00242474_ERZ504485 | MGnify/ENA primary metagenome ERZ504485 (study PRJEB26092, sample SAMD00036263) | human gut metagenome | host: Homo sapiens | study: EMG produced TPA metagenomics assembly of...
GAAATTAAAGTGTCATCAATTTTATCGTAATGCCTGCGAATCCATTTCAGCCCTTTTTCCATTATTTCCTTCTTCCAGGGCATTTACGATTTCTTCATGGATCTGACACCAGTCCTCATTTTTTGCTTCCTTTTGTACATGTGCGATTTCTTCTTCACAAAGACCGGACAAAGATTCCATCACTGCGACAAGCAATTGATTCTCTCCTGCACGGATCAGCTCCTGATGGAATCTTCGGTCATGCTCTGCCGTCTTTTTCCGGTATCTGCATCTCTTTTATTTCTGCTTTCAGCCTCTTTAAAACTTCCGGATTTTTCAACCGCACTGCCTGTACAAATGCCTCCTGCTCCAGGATTCGCCGGATTCGGCTGACTTCCCTGTAGTTGCTCTGTCCGGTGAGCAGCATCATGGAAAACACATTTCCCAGACTTTTCTGCGGCATATTCACCAGAAAATTTCCTTTGCCCTGTCTGCTCTCCAGCATTCCGGTATGTTCCATTGTGCGAAGAGCCTCCCGGACAGAATTTCGTCCCAGATTCAGACTTGCCGCCAGCTCCCGCTCAGATGGGATCTTGCTTCCGCAGGAAGTTTTCCTTCTTGTATCTGCTGTTTCAGATATTCGATCACTCTCTCATATGTTTTCTCATTCATTCCCTAAAAAACCTCTGAATCTTAAATATTCTGTCAATACCTCAACTGTACCTTCGATCCCCAAAACGCCGCTGTCCAGACACAGTTCGTAATCCTGTGCCAGTCCCCACTCCTGCTTTGTATAATATTTATGGAAAGAAGCTCGTCTGCTGTCTGTATCCTCCAGAAATTTCTTTGCCTTTGTCTCGGAAAGTCCTTCCCGCTCCATGATTCTCTGCACACGGATCTTGGGATCTGCATGGATAAAGAGTGGGGAACCTATCATTGGTGCCAGTGTATTGGAAAAAGGTACAACCAATGGTACTATTACTGATTTGGATGGTAAATTTACATTATCGGTATCTTCTAATGCAGTGTTGCAGATTTCTTATATTGGCTATAAGACATTGGAAACGAAAGCTAGTCCTAATATGGGAGTAACTTTGCAGGAAGATACTGAAACTTTGGATGAAGTGGTTGTGGTAGGATACGGTGTCCAGAAAAAGTCGGATGTAACAGGTTCTGTAACTTCTGTACCTAAAGATCGTTTATCTAAATTGCCGGTTACAAATGTGTTGCAGGCTATTCAAGGAGCTACCGCAGGCGTAACTATTACACAGACATCTTCTATTCCTGGTGATGCTCCGGATGCATTGGTTCGTGGGCAAAACTCCATTAATGCCAATTCAGGTCCTTATATTGTGGTAGATGGTGTGCCTATTAGTAAGTCAGGTGGAACATTGAATGATATTAATCCGAATGATATTGAATCAATGGAAATTCTGAAAGATGCTTCAGCTACAGCTATTTATGGTACAAACGGAGCAAATGGTGTTATTTTGATAACAACTAAAACGTGGTAAATCTGGCAAGCCTAATATTCGTTATAGTGGTTATGTCGGTTTTGAAGATTTTCACATAAGTTGAAATTCGGTGATGGCGCTCAGATTTTACAGAGATATAAAGACTATGTTGCACAAAATCCAGGAGAAACCCTGTTCAATGGCTTTGTAAAAAATCAGAATGAAGTGGAGAACTATGAGAATGGATATGAGACAGATTGGATTGATGCCGTATCTCAGACAGGTATTATTCAGGATCATAACATTAGCGTAGGTGGTGGAGCTGAAAATGTGCAATATTATATCTCTGCTGACTATATGAGTCAGAAAGGTATTATCAAAGGGTTTAATTATAAGCGATATTCTATCCGTACAAATATAGATGTAAATGTTACTAATTATTTGAAGGTAGGAACTAATTCTTATATTGTATCTCATAATCGGGATGGAGGACGTGCCAGCTTGTTGATGGCAGAAGCTATGAGCCCTTATGGAAAAGTATATGAGGATGATGGCTCATATTGCATTTATCCGATGTATTCTGAAAGTTTATTTACAAACCCGTTGATGTGGACTACAACTTCTCCAGAACGTCGTCAGTGGAATATTAACTTGAATGGATATGCTGATTTAGATTTTGAGAAACTGTGGGCTCCTCTTAAAGGATTGAAGTATAAATTGAATGCTGGGTTTGCGTATATGCCTAAACGGTATAATAATTATGAGGGAAAGTCTGTAAATAATAATACTGGTTCTGCTGAAATTAAGAATGAAGAAACTCAAAGTTATACGATTGAAAATATCGTGACATATGCACGTGATTTTAATAAGCATCATTTTGATTTGACAGGATTGTATGCAGCTTCTCGTAAAAAAGTATCAGTGGGCTCAGGCTAAAGCAACGAAATTTCCCTAGTGATGATCAAACATGGCATAATATAGGCAGTGCTTCAACTCCTACGGTTGCTTCTTATACGGAGTTGTATACAACTGTTTCTCAGATGGGGCGTTGAATTATTCTTACGATAGTCGTTATTTGTTTACAGCCACAGTTCGTCGTGATGGATCTTCTGTTTTTGGAGATAATAATAAATATGGAGTATTTCCGTCAGTGGCTTTGGGATGGAATGTAACAAACGAAGAGTTTATGCAGCCTGCACAAAATTGGTTAAACAATTTGAAACTTCGTCTTTCGTATGGTAAATCAGGAAATGAAGCTATTGGCGTGTATTATTCACGTATGAAGATGGTAAATAATATGCTGGCTATGGGAGGTAGTGCTAATCTTGCATTATATCCTGATGAATTTATGGGAAACGCAGATTTGAGTTGGGAAAACAAACTAAAGACATTTTAATGTCGGATTGGATTTTTGGACTTTGGAATAATCGCTTGACTGGTAATTTGGATGTTTATTTTTCTCGGACTACCGATTTGTTGATGCAGCGTAACCTCCCTACGGTTAGTGGATTTAATAAGGTATATGCCAATATGGGTGAAGCAGCTAACAAAGGTATTGAGCTGACATTGAATTCTCGTAATATTGTTACAAAAGATTTTACTTGGAGTACTAATTTAGTATTTCTTGGAATAAGAATGAAATCAAGGATTTGTATGGTGACGGAAAAGATGATATCGCTAACCGTTGGTTTATTGGACAACCTATTGGAGTAATTTATGATTTTACTAAAGTTGGTATCTGGCAAGAAGAGGAAATTGCTGCAGGAGAACACCTGAAGTGGGATCCGGTGGCTAAAGCTGGAGATTTGAAGCTGTTGGATTTAAATAAAGATGGTAAGATTACAGATGATGACCGTTCAGTCTTAGGACAGACTACTCCAAAATGGATTGGTGGATTGACTAATACATTTACATGGAAGGATTTAACTTTAAGTGTATTCATACAAACAGTTCAGGGAGTCATGAAAAATAATACGTTGATTGGTATGGCTGGCGATGAAATGGGACGTCGAAATACTGCAACTGAGATTGGTTATTGGACACCTGAAAATAAAAGTAATGAATGGCGTTCTTTAAGCAAGAACTCAAATCCTCATGGTTATGGTTTCCCTTGCAAAGCTAATTATACACGTATAAAGGATGTAACATTAAGTTATAACTTCCCCGCACAGCTCATTAAAAAAAATGGGAATTGGAGGATTGACTGTGTATGCTAGCGGAAGAAATCTGTTTACTTTTACAAAATGGATTGGTTGGGATCCAGAGTCTCGTCAGATAGCTCGTGGTAGTAGCTCATGGGATGCAACTCGTGGTGAGACTGTTTATGATTCTAGTAACTATCCAATGACAAAGAGTTACGTATTTGGTATTAATGTAACCTTCTAATCTTAATAAATATGAAATTGAAAAATATATTATTCGGCACGCTGGCAGTGTCAGTTTTGTCGATGGGAACAATGTCTTGTAGTGACAGTTTTTTGGATGAAGAAATGTATTCAAAATATTCTCCTGAAGGAGCTAGTGTAGATAATCGTTTGGTAGGATTATATTATACGTATGCTAGCTTGTGGGGATATTCTGGACGTCAAGGCTTTTTGAGTTGTTTTCAAATTGGTACCGATGTTGCGTCTGCTGGTGATGTGGAAGGAGTAGAAACGCCATTTTATCAATATGCACAATTAACAGATGAAAATGCAGGAGTGTCATGGTTGTGGGAGAAATGTTATGAATTTTATTAATGAAGCAAATCAAATAATTGAGATGCTGGGGGAAAACGGTGATAAGGCAAAGATTGCAGAAGCAAAGTTTTTCCGGGCATATGCTTATAATACATTAGTGACTCTTTGGGGAGACGTGCCTTTGGTTACAGAAACAACAAATATACCAAAGACTGATTATACGCGTGAAAAAGTTGCTAAAGTAGATGAGTTAATAGATAGTGATTTGCAGTATGCGATGACTAATTTACCTGATATGGGTAAAGCTGTGACAGAAAGTCGTGCTAATAAAGATTTCGCTCGTCAGTTAGCTGGAGAGGCCTATTTGCGTATGGGTATGAGAGATGCTTCTTTCTTTGAAAAAGCGGAAAAATCGTTGGACCCAATTATTGCTAATGCATCCTATCGCTTGATCGAAGCACGATATGGTAAGTATTTAAGTGAGGCAGGAGATTATTATCATGATATGTTCCGTTGGCATAATCAACGCCGTTCAGAGGGCAATACAGAAGCAATTTGGACTTTTGAAATGGAATATAATAGAAATGTAACTGGAGGTACAATTGATAACCCACAGCATCGTCGTGTTTGGACTCCTGCTTTCCATAAGTATGCAGGAATGCAGAATGCCGATTCTATTGGTGGTCGTGGAAATGGCCGTTTGCGTTTAAGTAACTTCATGAAGTATGGGTTATATGAAAAAGGAGATATTCGTAACTCTAACTTTAATATTCGTCGCGTGTTATGGTATAATAGGCCGGGTTATGAAGAAACTTTGTATTTAGATGCGAATGGTTATAGTATCCCGAAAGAAATAGAAGTTGATGGTCAGAAAATTAGTAATCCTGATATAGTATCAACTAAGGTTGTTCGTACAGGTGATCAAGTTATTCCTGGTCCAAGTGACTCTTTAAATGTTTACTTCCCGCATACAACTAAATGGGGCTGTTATGATGAAACGGATGATTTTGGTTATGCAGGAGTAAAAGATTGGCCTGTAATGCGCTTGGGAGAGACTTATTTGTTACGAGCAGAAGCACGTTTCCGTCAAGGAAATTTAACTGGTGCTGCGGATGATATTAATAAATTGCGTGATCGTGCATTCAAGGAATATCGTGCAAGTTCAGGCAATCCTAATGCTGGTAAAGTTTCTGAAAACCAAATTGATATTGACTTTATTCTGGATGAACGTGCTCGTGAATTGATTGGTGAAGAGAATAGACGTATGACTTTGGTTCGTACAAATACCTTGAAAGAACGTATAGCTAAAAATGGAGATGTGGTTCCTGCTGCTCCAGAGTCAAAAGTTATTACGGGATTTAAAGATTTTAATGTATTGCTTCCTATTCCATTGAGTGTAATTCAGTTGAATAAGGATGCGAAGATTGAGCAGAATACGGGATATTGATAATGACTATAATATTTCGATAAGACCGTGAAATAAAAAAAGTTGAAGTTTCTCTTTTTTCTCAGGATGGAAGGGGAACTTCGACTTTTTTCATTCTAAACAGATTCCATAAAAAACAACAATCGGAAGGGCTATCCTAAATTTTAAATGACTCTCTGATTTTTCTGTTTTTAATTGGAATATAGAGTCGGAGAAATTTTTTATTATTACCTTTACTTTTCGGAAAGATTCTTGTGAGAAAGAAGAAAAATAAAATCAAGAAAGTAATCTGAAATTTAATCAAATGAGAATACATGTTTTTATAATAGGAATTGCTCTGATGAGCTTATCATGTTTTGGCCTTGGTGCAACCGAAACTTCAGAGACGGTTTTTGTGTTGAAAAATAAGAATATGAGCTTGAGTCCTTATACGGGTATGACACGGGAGCATTGGAAAGAGGCCGCTCTTTATTTGTTGGAAGGGGCATTCAGTTATGTGAAGTCACCGGAAGATCCTTTGGATTTTCCAAAACAGCCGGGAAAAAGTTATCCTCGGACGCCTTCTCAAGAACCTGTGGCCCGTCTGGAGGCTTTATGCCGGACGATGTTTCTTGCGGGGCCTTTATTGAAGGAAGATCCGGAATTGAGGGTGAACGGAATACTGTTGGGGGATTATTATCGCCGACAGTTGGAATTGATGCTTCAGCCCGGCACTCCTGTCTATGTACCGATGAATCCTCCTAAAAAGAATGGTGGACAGCGGCTTGTGGAATTGGGTGGACTAGCTTTGTCGTTTATGATGGCTCCGGAGATATTCTGGAATCCCTTGTCTCAGGAGGTGAAAGATAGTCTGGCTGTGCGTATGCTGAGTTATGGTGAAGGCGGCACGTATGAGTGTAACTGGCGTTTTTTTAATGTCAATATTATGAGCTTTTTTCTGAGCCAGGGGTATCATACGGACAAGGCTTATTTGGAAGAACTGTTGCAGATATTGTTGGCTGCTTATCGTGGTGACGGGTGGTATCACGATAATCCGTTGTTTGATTATTATAGTATGTGGGCTTTTCAAATGTATGGTTCTTTGTGGTCTGAAAAGTTCGGAAAAAAATATTATCCTGATTATGCCCGGCAGTTTATGGAGCATTTCCGTGAAATTCCTGAAACTATCCTTACATGTTTGCAAGGGACGGGAAGATGATTATGTGGGGGAGAAGCATTACTTATCGGATGGGGGCGTCTGTTCCACTTGCTTTGACGGGTTTGTTGGAAGATCCTGATATCAATTACGGCTGGATGAGACGTATTGCATCCTCCACGATTCTGCAATTTTGCAGCATCCTGATTTTTGGAGGATCGTATACCTACACTGGGTTTCTATGGGGCTTTTGAGCCGGCTATACAAGGCTATAGTTGCCGTGGAAGTGTGTTCTGGATGGGAAAACTGTTTTTGGCACTTTACCTTCCTGCTAATAATCCTTTTTGGAATGCAGTGGAAAATGAAGGTGCTTGGACGGATTTTGAGAAAGATAGGGTATATTGCAAATATGCGGAGGATGCTCATATATTGGTCACTGATTATCCGAATATTGGTGCATCAGAACTTCGTAGCACGACTTCTCATAGTTCATCGAATTACCATTGTGTAGAAAACTATAACCGCTTGTCTTATAACAGCGAATTCCCGTGGCAAGCAGATGGAAAGAACGGAGAAGTGGCGATGAGTTACGTGGTGAAGAATAAAGAGGGAAAGTGGGAGCCTCTCCGTAATTATAGTTTTAAGAAATATGAGGACGGTTTCTATTGTCGGGAGGCTTGGCTGGAGAGTGATGAGGCTGTTTATTTCCAGTTGGCAGAACTTCCTCTTCCCGATGGAATTTTAAGGATTGACAAAGTGTCGTCTCCTTCTCCAGTAGAAGTGAGGATGGGACATTATGCTTTACCGGAAAACAGGGAAAAATCCGTGAAAGTGTTATTCGATTGGATGGAAAGGAGACTTATGTAATTGATAACGGTGTTTATCGTTTGGGTATGCGACTTGGGAAGGTTGGAAGCAGATGGAGTTTGTCCATGCGGAAGGGCTGCATCCGGATAGTCGGAACAGTGTGGTGATTGACGCAAGTGACAGATGTGAGGGAGAGAAAGTCTATATTACGCTACAGTTATGGAGTAAAAGTGGCTCAAAAGATGATGATGTTTGGAATCCGGTTAGCAAGATTTGCTTTGATAAAAGTAGAAAGCAGTTTGAAGTGGTATTGAAAGACGGTAACGTGAAGCGTTTGAAATGGTAGAATTGTGAGACGGCTTTAAGTCTGTATCTAATATTATTGGTCATCAGGATTTCTCAGTGTTATAGGCAATGGGAAATTCTGATGACCATAAATGTATTCTAAGGGGCTGTTCTTCTTGTAAGGTAAGCATGGTAAGAACTTTTTTTGCATAGCCAGTTGGTATTAAGGGCTGAATTTTACTTCATTTTTTACGTTTCCCTTCTCTGAACCGTATGTTTTCCGTAGCGAAACTATGTTCCCAGCAAGAAACTGTACGTTTCCCGGCAGGGAAACATAGAAACCCTTTTTGCTTCATACACTATTCACAAGGACGTTTTACGATGGAGGAAGACGACTGATGAGAAAGCTGATTTAGAAGTTGAGGCAGGAAAAAATAAAAAGACATGCTGGAGCTTAAGACTCACAGGCAATGCCTTTCTTTATATCAATACCGATAAACTATTTATCCGATATTCTTCACTTTAATCAGGTATTCAGCAATCTGAACAGCATTCAGAGCGGCACCTTTCTTAATCTGGTCGCCTACAATCCAGAAAGTCAGACCGTTTTCGTTAGCCAGGTCTTTACGGATACGACCTACATATACAGGGTCTTTTCCAGCCAGGAACAACGGCATCGGATATTCTTTCTTTTCAGGGTTGTCCATCAGTACCAGACCTTCGCCGTTGGCAAATGCTTCGCGGGCTTCTTCTACAGATACCGGACGTTCTGTTTCAATCCAGATGCTTTCTGAGTGTGAACGAAGTGCAGGAACACGTACACAAGTTGCACTAACCTGTACATCTGAGTGCATGATTTACGTGTTTCATTGTACATCTTCATTTCTTCTTTGGTATAACCGTTGTCTGTGAACACGTCAATCTGAGGAATCAGGTTGAATGCCAGCTGATAAGCGAATTTCTCTACAGTGACAGGCTCTCCGGCCAATACCTGACGGTACTGTTCGTAAAGCTCGTCCATGGCAGCCGCACCGGCACCACTGGCAGCCTGGTAAGTAGATACGTGTACACGTTTGATATGAGTCAGGTTTTCGATAGCTTTCAGGGCTACAACCATTTGGATAGTTGTACAGTTAGGGTTGGCAATAATGCCACGTGGACGGTTCAGCGCGTCTTCTGCGTTGACTTCAGGCACTACCAGAGGAATATCGTTTTCCATACGGAAAGCGCTGGAGTTGTCAATCATCACTGCACCGTATTTAGTGATGGTTTCTGCAAACTCCTTAGAAGTTCCCGCACCGGCTGACGTAAAGGCGATGTCTACTCCTTTGAAATCATCGTTGTGCTGCAGAAGTTTTACTTCGATTTCTTTTCCGCGAAAAGTGTATTTCGTCCGGCACTTCTTGAAGATCCGAACAACAGCAGTTCATCTACCGGGAAGTTTCTTTCATCGAGCACACGCAGGAACTCCTGTCCTACGGCTCCGCTTGCACCAACAATTGCTACTTTCATTTCTTATGTTTCTTGTTTAAGTTAATAAATTCCGTGATTGTATTGCTTTCTGTATTTTAGTTAGATACTTTTGTCTTCTCCTTGTATCCTTTGAACCGCAAAATTAAAACATTTTGGAATACCAAAGGGGAAATACGGAACTTTTTTCGTATTTTTGTCCATAAATTTTAAACCGAATAAACCGAAACAGCTCATTATCTATGGAAGAATTGTTAGATTTTTTTCATCTCAATATAGATTTTCCCATCACTGATCCTACGTGGATCTTTTTTGGTGCTGGTAATTATCTTGTTTGCCCCGATTGTTCTGGAACGTCTGCGCATTCCGCACATCATCGGAATGATTCTGGCCGGTATCGTCATCGGGGAACATGGATTCAATATTCTGGCGCGCGACAGCAGCTTTGAGCTTTTCGGTAAGGTGGGACTGTATTATATCATGTTCCTGGCCGGACTGGAAATGAACATGGAGGATTTCAAGAGTATCCGTGTGAAGGCTACGGTGTTAGGTTTGCTGGCCTTTATCTTCCCGCTGGGTATTGGTGTGTGGACCAATCTGAACTTGCTGGGATACGGACTGATTACTTCTGTGCTGCTGGCCAGTATGTATGCCTCGCACACTTTGATAGCCTATCCGATTGTGATTCGTTACGGTATCAACCGGCAGCGGGCTGTCAGCATTGCGGTGGGAGGTACGGCGGTGACGGATACACTGACCTTGTTGGTTTTGGCCGTCATTGCAGGTATGTACAAGGGCGATACCTCGGATATGTTTTGGGTGTGGCTGGTGCTGAAAGTCGTAGTGCTGAGCGTGGTGATTATGCTGACGTTCCCTCGCATCGGACGCTGGTTCTTCCGTCGTTACAGTGACCAGGTGGTGCAGTATATCTTTGTGATGGCCATGGTCTTCTTGGGGGCCGGATTGATGGAGCTGATTGGTATGGAAGGAATCTTAGGCGCCTTCCTGGCCGGGCTGGTGCTGAACCGTCTGATTCCGCATGTTTCTCCGCTGATGAGTCACCTGGAGTTTGTGGGAAATGCGTTGTTTATTCCTTATTTCCTTATCGGGGTGGGAATGCTGATAAACGTGAATGTGTTGTTCGGCCATATCGATTCCATTAAGGTGGCTGGTGTCATGATTGTGGTGGCACTGTTAGGCAAATGGATTGCATCGTGGCTGACACAGAAAATATATCGCATGAAGGCAGTAGAACGGGAACTGATGTTCGGACTGAGTAATGCGCAGGCTGCGGCTACCCTGGCGGCGGTACTGGTGGGTTACAACATTATTCTGCCCAGTGGAGAGCGCTTGTTAAACGAAGATGTACTGAATGGTACCATTCTGCTGATTCTGGTGACGTGTGTGGTCAGCTCGTTTATTACGGAACATGCGGCCAAACGAATTGCGATGGATGATGCGGAAGTGGAAGAAGAACAAGAACAGAAAAAAGAGCGTATCCTGATTCCGGTAGCCAATCCGGACACACTGGATAAACTGATGCAGTTGGCGTTGGTGGTGCGTGATGAAAAGCGGACGGACAATCTGGTGGCACTGAATGTGATTAATGATAACAATGATTCTGTCCGCTTGGAGATGCGGGGAAAGAGAAGCCTGGAAAGAGCGGCTCAGATTGCTGCATCGGCCAATGTCTTTCTGAAGACGGTGTCGCGCTTCGACTTGAACATTGCTACGGGTATTTTGCATACAGCCAAGGAAACTGAAGCAACTACGATTGTCATTGGTTTGCACAACAAGGCCAATATCGTGGATTCGTTCTTCGGTAACCTGACGGAAGATTTGCTGAAAAATACTTATCAACAGGTGATGATTGCCCGCTTCCTGATGCCGGTCAATACGCTGCGACGCATCATCGTGGCGGTGCCTCCCAAATCGGAATTTGAGCATGGCTTTGTGAAATGGATTACGCACTTGTGCCGCATGAGCAGTCAGCTGGGATGCCGCCTGCATTTCTTTGCCCATCCCCAGACTTTGGGGTATATCAAGGGATATATCCAGAAGAAGCACAAGGATGTGATGACGGAATACCAGGAACTGGATAACTGGGACGACTTGCTGATTATTACAGGACAGGTGAATTACGATCATCTGCTGGTCATTGTCAGCTCACGAAGAGGGTCTATTTCGTACGATTCTTCTTTTGAACGCTTGCCCATGCAGGTATCCAGATATTTTAATAACAACAGTATCATGCTGCTGTATCCTGACCAGAAGGGTGACCCGAATGAGGCGTTAAGTTTTGCCGATCCGCATGGATGGGCCGAAACGCAGTATTATGACAAGGTGGGCAACTGGTTTTATAAATGGTTTAAGAAAGATTCATGAGCGAAGAAAATAAGAAAGAATGGCAGCAGCGTACGGAATTGCTGTTAGGCGAAGAGAAGATGGAGCGTCTGCGTAAGGCGCATGTGCTGGTGGTAGGCTTGGGAGGAGTAGGTGCGTATGCGGCTGAAATGATTTGCCGTGCCGGAGTGGGACGGATGACGATTGTAGATGCCGATACGGTACAGCCGAGTAACATCAACCGTCAGTTGCCGGCCACTCATTCCGTTATCGGACGTCCAAAGGCAGAGGTGCTGGCTGAACGTTTCCGGGATATTAATCCGGAATTGGAGCTGACTGTGTTGCCGGTTTACCTGAAAGATGAGGCTATACCTGAACTGCTGGACAGTGCGGCGTTGATTTTGTGGTAGATGCCATTGATACGGTAGCTCCTAAGTGCTATCTGATATATCATGCCTTGCAACGTGGATTGAAGATTGTCAGTAGCATGGGAGCCGGAGCCAAACGGGATATCACGCAGATTTGTTTTGCGGATTTGTGGGATACGTATCATTGTGGGTTGAGCAAGGCGGTGCGTAAGCGTCTGCAGAAAATGGGTATGAAGCGGAAGCTGCCGGTGGTATTCAGCACGGAGCAGGCCGACGCAAATGCCGTGATATTGGTAGATGATGAGCAAAACAAGAAGTCTACCGCAGGAACCGTCAGCTATATGCCAGCCGTATTCGGATGCTATCTGGCGGAGTATGTAATTCGTAAATTGTAAAGTCGTATGATTCAGTTGGAAGGGATAACCAAAAGTTTTGGTGCACTTCAGGTGTTGAAGGGGATTGACCTTGAAATCGGGAAAGGTGAAGTGGTCAGTATTGTAGGTCCCAGTGGGGCGGGAAAGACTACCTTGCTGCAAATTATGGGTACACTCGACAAGCCGGACGGAGGACGAATTATATTGAACGGTACGGAGGTGAACCGTCTGAAAGAAAAAGAACTTTCTGCCTTCCGGAACCGGGAAATCGGTTTTGTTTTTCAGTTTCACCAGCTGTTGCCTGAGTTTACGGCGGTAGAGAATGTCATGATGCCGTCTTTGATTCAAGGCAAGTCGGCGGGAACTGCCCGAAAGGAAGCATTGGATTTATTGGATTTCCTGGGATTGTCGGAGCGGGCCACGCATAAGCCGGCAGAACTTTCGGGTGGCGAAAAGCAGCGTGTGGCTGTAGCCCGTGCCTTAATGAATCATCCTTCGGTAATCTTGGCGGACGAGCTTCCGGAAGTCTGGATACGCAGAACAAGGGAGAATTGCATCGGTTGTTCTTTGAACTGCGTGACAAGTTAGGGCAGACTTTTGTCATCGTTACGCACGATGAGGAGCTGGCCACGCAAACCGACCGTACCATTCATCTGGTGGACGGACGTATCGTATAAGATAAAAAATCCCGTCCCGGTAAAGATGTGTACCGGCGGACGGGATAAATTTCTCCTCGATTTATTAGCCTTTTAGAAAGAAAGGTGTACGATTTCCGGGTTGTGGTCGGAAAGGAATTTCTTTGCCTCCCGGTTTTCTTCAGGAATGTAGCTGCGCTGTACCTCTATTTGAGGAGTGACAAATATGAAGTCAATTTTCTCACATGAATCGGCAGGAATGCGTCCGAAGTCATGGAAGGTATAGCTGGCACCTTCTTGCTGGAGAGCTGTCTTATGCGCATCCTTCAGCACGAAACTGTTGCCGGTAATGGTCTGGTAGGCTTCCGACTGGCCGGATACGTTGAAGTCTCCGGTAACTACGGCAGGCTGGTCGCCTACGATTTCTTTTATTTTCTCAATAATCAGCAAAGCGCCTTTTTTACGGGCTTCTGTTCCCACATGGTCAAAGTGCGTATTGATGGCCATAAAGATTTTTCCGTTGGTCTTGTCTTTCAGCTTGGCCCAGGTGGCAATACGGGTACAGGCACCGTCCCATCCGATGAATCCTACACTGTCGGGGTATTGTGACAGCCAGAAGGTGTTGTTGTCCAGTAATTCAAAACGGTCTTTTTTATAGAACAGAGGGGCATATTCGCCTTGTGTCTTTCCGTCTTCCCGTCCCACGCCGACTTCGGCATATTCTGGCAGACGGGCTTTCAGGTCTTCAAGCTGGTGGTGCAGGACTTCCTGCATGCCTACAATGTCCAGATTTTGTGCCTTGATGAAATTGGCTACGGTGTCTTTTCTGTATGTCCAGCTGTTCAGACTGTCGTAGGGATTGTCGTAGCGGATGTTGAAGGTGCTCCATGTGATTTCACTGGTTGGTTGGGGAGATTGGCATGAAGCGATGGTCATGCACAAAGAGAGTCCCAGAAAACTTCCTAAAATAGTGTAGAGTTTCATAGATATAAAGTTTAATGATGTATGTTTTTCCTATAAAACAAGTCACGGCGGTTTACCACTTACTTTGCGGTAGTAAAAAATAAAAATATTTTTAGTTTTTTCTTTATAGGGAGGTCAGTGTGAGTATATGAGTTTTTTTATGCTATCTTTGGCGGAAATAAAGAGTTGTTATGAGTCATATAAAATTAGGAAAATATAATCAGCTGGAAGTAGTGAAGGAAGTGGACTTCGGCGTGTACCTCAATGGAGATGAGGACGGTGAAATCTTGCTTCCGAAACGTTATGTGCCCGAAGGCACCAAGCCGGGAGACATTCTGAATGTATTTATCTACCTCGATATGGAGGAACGGCTGGTCGCTACTACGCTGCAGCCTTATGTACAGGTGGGTGAGTTTGCTTGTCTGCAGGTGGCATGGGTCAATCAGTTCGGCGCCTTTCTTGACTGGGGACTGATGAAAGACTTGTTCGTGCCTTTCCGTGAGCAGAAAATGAAGATGCAGAAAGGAAAACGCTATGTGGTGCATGTGCATCTGGATGAAGAAAGCTATCGCATTGTGGCTTCTGCAAGGTGGAGCATTATCTTTCTACGGAGAAGCCAGAGTACCAGCCGGGACAGGAAGTAAATGTCATGGTATGGCAGCGTACGGATTTAGGCTACAAGGTGATTGTAGAAAATCAGTTTAGCGGTATGCTGTTCCATAACGAGGTGTTCCAGCCTTTGGAAGCAGGAATGCACCTGAGTGCTTTTGTGAAACAGGTACGTCCGGATGGCAAGATTGATTTGGAATTGCAGAAAGCCGGTGCCCGGAAGGTGGACGATTTTTCCGAAGTATTGCTTCAGTACATCAAGGATAATGACGGCTTTACCCCGCTGAATGATAAGACCGATGCGGAGGTGATTTACCAGGCCTTCGGTGTAAGTAAGAAGACTTTCAAGAAAGCGGTCGGCGATTTATATAAGAAAAGACTAGTGGTGCTGGAAGAAGGGGGTATCCGCTTAGTCTGAGATCTTTTTTGATATAAAAGGAAGTGCTGAACCTGGAAGAGATGATTCCTGATTCAGCACTTTTTTATTTATAATCGTTTGGAGAGAGATTTGCGTTCTTTTTCTTTCATATTGCTTTTTTCCCGGATTTGTTTCGGGCGCATCTTGTCGGGATTTACTTCCGGACGTCGGGTTGGCCTTTCCTGGGGCTTGAAGCCTGGGTTCTGTGAGGATTCTGAGGGGGACGACGTGCCTGCGGTTTGTGGTCTGAATGCTGAGGCGGGCGATAATTGGGTCTGCCCACTGAGACAGGTCTCCGGTCCGGACGAGGTGCAGGCTTCCAGTTGGGCTTCTGCGGAGGACGATTGCCCGGACGTGGTCCGGCAAAGTCGTGCGGTCGCATCTGCGGACTGATTCGGCACGGACGGCTGTACACTGGATGGTGGTAGCGTGCAGGATAGTTACGCCGGTAGTAGCTAACTCCCCCGAAATGTGACCGGCAATGTCCGCCCCTGTAGGTCAGGTAATGACGGGGAGGTCCGAAGTAGAAATGGGTTCTGTTCGGATAAATTTTATACACACGCAGATAGCATACGTTATTGATGGCATAAATGGGACGGAAGAAATATTCAATATCGATGAAGCGTACGTATTCGGCTTGTGAAAGTACCCATCGCAGGTCGTCGTTTCGTTCGTCCAGGTAACGGTAATATGCATCCATCGCACGAGTGTCGGCAACGGCAATGCCAGAAACGTATGGACCTATATTGCAGAGAAAGTCGTAATTGATTTCGTACAGGTCGTTGTACTGGTTGCTGTTGAGGTGCAGTTCAAAGGCCATTCGATCGGTCAGGAAACGGGCATTGACCCGGAAGTCGCCCAGACCGGATGCGTAGCCCCGGATTGTGCTCAGGCAAAGGGCCAGCAGGCAAAGAATAAATGTTCTTGTTCTCATAAGCATTGTCTTTTCCGGCTGAGAGTATGATTCCTCCAGCTTTGTTGATAGCACAAAGTTAGCGGAAGAAAATTCTCCGGTCAAGATGAAAATGCCCATTCTTTTGTAGGGGATTTCCTATAATTGGATAGGGAAATACCGGCTAACGGATGATTTTGAGAAATTTCTCGATGTCTCTCCGTATCATCTGGTACAGGGGGGAGTTCTTGTAGAAACTGTTTCGGTGGATAACGACTTCCACGCCTATCTGACTTCGCTGGTAGCTGGTCAGCTCGTTGTGAAGCTGCATGTCGTGGAGGGCCAGGTCATGGATTTGCTGTTCTCTTTCTCGGCGGAGTACGGTGCATACGGGAATGAGCAGTCGCAACACTACATTGTCCATAATGTGATGGCCTTGAATAAACATATAGGTATTGTCCGGATGGCTCCCAGACGGTCGAATTCTTTTTCATGCTTTCAATTTCTTCCAGCGCTTCCGGATGATGGCGTTCCAGGTCATGCAGTTTGCGGTTGACTTTTTTTTGGCCATGGTTTTCCAGACTTCGTTCCGGATGGTGGGTACTAACCTGATCAAGCTTTACATAGGAACAGAAGTCCAGCAGGGAGAATTCTGACAGAATATGTTTCCGGTAAAACCAGACAGACCACACAAACAGCGGATAAGCTATCTGAGAATAAAGTTTCATGAATTCCGGGAAATTAATCAGCTTATGGTCGTTCAGCGTAGCCATGACGCAGATTTCATGCAACCCTTCGGCATAGCAATGGTAGTTCTCAATGGCGTATGCATAGGTTTGCATCACGTAGGGATTTTCGATGATGTATCGGGAGGTGTTGGTACGTCCTTGCAACAGGTAGTCATAATCGCTGTCCACGCAGGCAATCATATTTTCGCCTAATTGCTTCCCGAGCTGGTTCATCAGTACGGTTTTCTTACCTTTAGCCAATGAAGTCTGAGAGGGGAGCATGACTTCGAAATAGTGGGTATTGTCTTCGTATTCCGCAAGTATGGATCTCCAGAAAGAAATATCATCATAGCTTTCTACGTAGGCCACGATTTTTCTTCTTGCACGCTTGGGCTTAAGGCTGTTAGCCGCTCCAATGTACAGGGAAGAAAGGTTTTCAGTCAGTCTTTTTCCCATACGGCTACATGTTTTAAAGGGTTGTAATGTCACTCACTTCGGTAACGGCGTCCATCCATCCGTTCATGATAAGTGCCGGTGAATGGGTGGTCAGTATAATTTGCACATTCGGATTCAGGCTTCGGATGAGCGAGATAAGCCGTTGCTGCCATTCTACATGAAGTGAGATTTCGGGTTCGTCCATGAAGAGGGTACATGGTTGGTTGTCCTGTACCAGTACGGTGAGCAGGATGACTAGCATCTGCTTTTCACCAGAAGAAAGCTGATAAGGGGTTAATATGTCGCCGTCTTGTTCAAACTGTATTTCATTGCTTTGGCGGAGAATCTTTTTTCCCGTTTCACTGAACAGGTCGTCTACCAGGTTCTGGAAATGGGTTTTAGGCAGAGATATTTCGGTTGCTTGGCCTGGTTTTCGGGCTTGCCGCTAGTTAAAAGCTCGATAATCCGGTTGCCGATGTTCACTTGATAATCCAGATAGCGTCGTTGCAAGAGATAAAGCTGCCAGTCAAGTTCAGTCTTGACATTCTGGTTACCGATTTTTTCCAATAATCCGGAACTGAGCAGCGGACGGTCAAAACTTCTTATCACATCGAAGTGGATATAAGTGGCATCTTTCGGATAGAAAGTGAAAGACACTCCCAGATGTATGCCATTACTCAGGCTCCTCCTTCCAGGTCACTCAGCCGGCGGACAGAGTTGTTCAGAATCGTACTTTTTCCGATACCGTTTACTCCACTCAGGATGTTTACATCCGGGCGTAAATCCCAGGCAATGTTTTTCCGGCCCCATAAGCCTTTATCTCAATGCGCTTGATATATTCAGCTTGCTTTTTCATGGATTGATTTTTTAAACGCGTACAAACAAAATACGAAAATTCCCGGGAATAAATCACGCCCGACCGGCCCTTTTTTCAAAATCCTCGTAACTTTGCAGAAATTTAAAAAGACGAAATCATGAAAGGTTCTGTAAAAGCTCATATTTCATTGTTACTGGCTGCAAGCATGTGGGGATTGATGTCTCCGGTAGGCAAGGCAGCCATGGAAGCGGGTATTACCGGACTCACACTGGCGAATATGCGTATGATAGGAGCGGCCGTGTGTTTCTGGACTACCTCTTTCTTTGTAAAGCAGGAGAAGGTTAATCCGCACGATTTGCTGATGCTGTTCTTTGCTTCCTTGTTGGGGATTGTCTGCAATCAGGGGTGTTTTACTTTTGGTTTGTCACTGACTTCTCCGGTCGATGCGTCTATCATGACTACCACTATGCCGATTGTGACTATGATTTAGCGGCTCTCTTTCTGAAAGAACCCGTCACTCCGAAAAAGGTGATAGGAATATTTCTCGGGTCCATCGGTGCCCTGACCTTGATTCTGAGCAATCGGGGTGGAGATGCGGAAGGGGGGCAGCGTATGGGGGGACGCCCTCTGCATGGCAGCTCAGATTAGTTTTGCCTGTTATCTAACCATTTTTAAGAAGTTGATTGCGCGTTATCACGTGATTACGTTGATGAAGTGGATGTTTACTTATGCGGCGATATGCTTTATACCTTTCTCTTATCATGACTTTTCAGTGATGGACTGGGGCATCTTTCCCGGTAGAAGTCTGGCTGGAGGTCGGTTATGTCATACTCTTAGGTACGTATGTGGCTTATATTTTGATGCTGGTCGGTCAGAAGTCCTTGCGTCCTACGGTAGTCAGTATGTATAACTACATGCAGCCAGTTGTGGGAAGTTGTGTAGCCGTACTTGCCGGTATGGCAACTTTCGGTTGGGTGAAGATTGTAGCGGCGTTATTGATTTTTACAGGTGTTTATGTGGTGACGCAGAGCAAGTCGCGTGCCCAAATGCTGGCAGAAACCAATTCAAATGTAGAAGGAAATGAATAAGGAAGGTACCCCAATAAAATCGCCTGTTTTATACTTGCAGCATCACTATGAATTGCTGAAATTAGAGTATGAATACGAAAAGGAGCAGTTCCAGCAGCAGACGGAACTGATGGGAATTGGCCGGAAAATCAAACGGGGCATGTGCTGGTATCCGTTATCGTTAGGCCGGAGCTATTACAATGCCTTGAATCAGTTGGTCATTGAGGTAGAACGAAAAGAAGACAAAGAGATAGAGCATCTGTTTGAATATGGGAAACCGGTTTGTTTCTTTACGCAGGATATGTCGGGGAAACTGACTTACCTGAATTTCGTAGCCACGGTGAATTACGTGGAGGAAGACCGCATGGTAGTCATCTTGCTGGATGCCAATGCACTGCTTACGCTGCAGAGCAAAGAAGTGGTCGGGGTACAACTCTATTTTGATGAAACCAGCTACCGCCTGATGTTCGAGGCACTGAAACAGGTCATTTCTGCCAAGAACAACCGACTGGCAGAGTTAAGGGATATTTTTCATGGTACGCAACCCGTATCTACTTTCTCTTTTCAACCGGTACGTTTCCCCTGGTTGAACGCTACACAGGATGAAGCAGTAAATAAAGTCTTGCATGCCAAGGATGTGGCCATTGTGCACGGTCCTCCTGGAACAGGTAAGACCACTACGCTGGTGGAGGCTATTTATGAAACACTTCATCGTGAAAATCAGGTATTGGTATGTGCTCAGAGTAACATGGCTGTCGACTGGATTAGTGAAAAGTTGGTAGACCGTGGTGTCAGCGTGCTCCGTATCGGAAATCCCAGTCGGGTAAACGATAAGATGCTGTCGTTTACGTACGAACGTCGTTTTGAGTCACATCCCGACTATCCTCAGCTATGGAGTATTCGTAAGGCGATTCGTGAACTATATACCCGTAGCCGGAAAGGAAATGACCGGGAAAGCATCCGGCAAAAATCAATTCATTGAAAGACCGAGCTACGGAATTGGAAATCCGTATCAATGAATCCTTGTTCAGTGAAGCGAGGGTGATTGCTTGTACGCTGGTGGGTAGTGCCAACCGCTTGCTCACCGGACAGAAGTTCGGAACGGTATTTATCGATGAGGCGGCTCAGGCATTGGAAGCAGCCTGCTGGATTCCGCTTCGTAAAGCCGACCGGGTGATTTTGGCTGGCGACCATTGTCAGTTGCCGCCTACGGTGAAGAATCCGGAAGCCTTGCGTGCAGGGTTAGGACATACATTAATGCAGGCCATTGTGAAGAACAAGCCGGAGGTGGTATCCTTGCTGAAGGTACAGTATCGTATGAACGATGAGATTATGCGTTTCTCGTCCGACTGGTTTTATGGAGGAATGTTGCAGTCAGCTCCTGAAGTGAAATACCGTAGCATTCTGGATTTTGATACGCCGATAGAGTGGATAAATACGGAAGGCATGGATTGCAACGAAGAGTTTGTAGGTGAAAACTACGGACGAATCAATAAACCGGAGGCTGAATTGTCCATCGGTCAGTTAAAGGAATACATCACGAAAATCGGTCGGGAACGCTTTTTAGAAGAACGGATTGATGTGGGACTGATTTCTCCTTATAAGGCTCAGGTGCAGTATTTGCGTCAGCTGGTAAGGAAAGATGCTTTTTTCAAGCCCTATCGTTCCTTAATTACCGTCAATACGGTGGACGGCTTTCAGGGGCAGGAGCGTGATGTGATTCTTATCAGTCTGGTGCGTGCCAATGAAGACGGTCAGATTGGTTTCCTCAATGACTTGCGCCGCATGAACGTAGCCATCACCCGTGCCCGTATGAAACTGATTATTCTGGGCGATGCCTCCACATTGACCAAGCATGCGTTTTATAAGAAACTTTACGGGTATGTAGGTAGTCTGCAGGAGTGAATTCAGAAGCTGGGATAAAGATATTCATAAAATTTGCTTATCTTTATCCCAGTTTTATTCATTTATCTTTATTAACCATGTTGACAGACTTACTGCAAACTTCGTATTTTGCAATTTTCTTGATTGTAGCCTTGGGCTTTATGCTCGGACGTATCAAAGTGATGGGCCTATCGCTCGATGTGTCTGCCGTAATTTTTATTGCTCTTGCCTTCGGGCATTGGGGGGTATCCATTCCAAAGGAACTGGGAACCTTCGGGCTGGTGTTGTTTATCTTTACGATTGGCATTCAGGCCGGTCCGGGTTTTTCCATTCGTTCCGAAGCAAGGGAAAAACCTTGATTCTGATTACACTGCTAATTGTGGCTTCTGCCTGCCTGACAGGGGTCGGAATGAAATATCTTTTTGATATCGATACACCTAGTATCGTGGGACTGATAGCCGGTGCCTTGACCAGTACACCTGGTTTGGCGGTGGCCATTGACAGTACCCAGTCGCCGTTGGCTTCCATTGCCTACGGTATTGCCTATCCGTTTGGGGTGATTGGGGTGATTCTTTTGTGAAGTTGCTTCCTAAATTGATGGGAATAGACTTGAATGAGGAAGCACGCAGACTGGAGAAGGAACGGCGCAGCCAGTTCCCTGAATTGAGCACTTGTTTGTTCCGGGTGACGAATTCGGCTGTATTTGGCCGTACGCTAAGTCAGTTGAACATTCGTGCCATGACGGGAGCCGTAATTTCACGCTTGAAGCAAGGAGAAGAGATTCTGATTCCTAAAGCTCATACCGTATTGCAGGAAGGTGACTGCATTCAGGCCGTGGGTAGTGAGAATTCCTTGAATAGTCTGGCACTGATGTTGGGTGAGCGTGAAGAAGGTGAACTCCCGTTGAGCCATACACAAACCATTGAATCTTTGTTGCTCACCAAGAAAGATATGATTAACAAACAGTTGGGTGAACTGAACTTGCAGAAGAACTTTGGTTGTACGGTCACTCGTGTACGCCGAAGCGGTATTGACTTGTCTCCCTCACCGGAATTGGCACTGAAGTTTGGTGACAAGCTGATGGTAGTGGGCGAGAAGGAAGGTATTCAGGCAGTAGCCCGTTTGTTGGGAAATGATGTAAAGCGTTTGTCGGATACAGACTTCTTCCCGATTGCTATGGGTATCGTGTTGGGCGTATTATTCGGAAAACTGCACATCTCTTTCGGTGGTGGCATGACTTTCTCTCCGGGACTGACCGGAGGCGTACTGATGATGGCTTTGTTCCTGAGTGCTATTGGCAAGACTGGTCCGATTATGTGGTCCATGTCAGGTCCGGCCAATCAGTTGCTGCGTCAGTTGGGCTTGTTGCTGTTCCTGGCAGAGGTAGGAACTTCAGCCGGAAAAACTTTGGTAGCCACCTTCCAGGAAAGTGGTTTCCTGCTTTTTGGAGTCGGAGCGTTGGTTACATTGGTACCTATGCTGCTGGCTGCCATAGTGGGCCGATGGGTCTTCAAGGTAAGCCTGCTCGACTTGTTAGGCACCATTACCGGAGGTATGACCAGTACGCCTGGTCTGGCCGCTGCTGATTCGATGACAGACAGTAACATCCCGGGAGTGGCATACGCTACGGTTTATCCTATCGCTATGGTATTCCTGATTCTGTTTATTCAGCTGATTGCGCTGGTAATTGTATAGTGTAATAATATGTATATAGAAGAATCCCTGAAGCAAGTGAAATATCCTTGCTTCAGGGATTTCTTTTTACACTAATTGAAAAATAAGAAGGAGATAAGTAGTATTTCGACTTTTGTTTTTTATGTTTTCCCTCGCGGAACCTTATGTTTCTCATTCTGCATCTCTAGGTTTTCGCACCGGAAAACTTAGGGATGCAGAATGGAAAACGTAAATGATGTTTTAGATTCTACTGTTGATGCAGTAGTCTGTCTATAAATCTATGGTAGACAATTGTGTGCTGTTAAAGTTTGCTCAGGAAACGTTCCCTGTCCACTATGTAGCGGATGTGAATCCCTTCTCCCACCAGTCCTTTGCTGTCGGATGCACTAACTTTGAAGGTAAGTTTCCGTCCTTCTATTTCTGTGAGTTCCGCGGTAGCGGTCACTTCTTCGTTCAGACCGGAGGGGTTGAGATGCGAGGTTTGAATCATGGCACCCACGGTGGTAGAGCCTTCCGGGAGTACGGGTTTTACGGCATTCATGGCAGCGTTTTCCATTAAGGCTACCAATGCGGGGGTAGCAAACACTTCCATATCTCCTGAGCCGAGTGCCAAGGCGGTGTTGGTGGAATTTACCTGTACGGTGCTGCTGTATGTAAGTCCTGTTTCCATTGTTTTTATTTTGAAGTTAGAAATTCATTTTTCTTCATTGGGCTGAAAATCGGTTCCGGCCGGGCGCTGGAAGATATGCAGGCCGAATTCCGGTATCATGGCTATCAGGTGGTCCAAGATTTCGCCTTGCAGGGTTTCGTATGGAATCCAGTCGGGGGTATTCGAGAAACAGTAGATTTCTACGGGGATACCTTCGGTGGTGGGCTGCAACTGGCGGACCATCTGCATCAGGTTGTGATTCACTTCGGGATGGCTGCTGATGTATTTGAGGGCATATTCGCGGACACGTGTAGGTTGACAGGTGGTTCATTTCCTTCGGTTGGAGCAGTTATCCATCCTTTTTGTACGAATCGGTTCACTTCTTCCGGTGTACAGAAATGTACGGTAGTCATGTCGATAAACAGTGAGCGTTTGATGCGGCGACCTCCACACTCGCGCATGCCTCTCCAGTTTTGGAACGAGTCACTGACCAGTGCATAAGGAGGAATCGTGGTGATGGTTTTGTCGAAGTTCTGTACTTTTACGGTAGTCAGCGACACTTCAACCACGTAACCGTCGGCACCGTATTTGGTCATGGTAATCCAGTCGCCCGGACGGAGCATGTCGTTGGCCGAAAGCTGCACGCCGGCCACTAATCCCAGAATACTGTCTTTGAAAATCAACATCAGAATGGCGGCCGAGGCACCGAGTCCGGTCAGGATGGCGGTGGCGTTCCGGTCAATCAAGACGCTGATTATAAGAATGATACCTATTCCGATGGATACCAGATTTATCATCTGGTAGATACCTTTGAGCGGACGGTTCTTTAAAGCTTCATGCTCACTGGATATTTCGTAGAGAGAGTCCAGAAAGCATTTAATCAGCATGAGTGCCGTGATGATGAGATAAATCAGACAGATTTTCAATAGGATTTGAAGCAGGTAGGCCGATTTGTCATCAAAGGCAAAAGGGAGCAGGATGTACCAGGTGATAGGTGGAATCATCCGGCAAGAGGCTTTCATCATCTTGTCATTGAACAGATAGTCGTCCCACGTGGCTTTGGTGCGGGCTGTAATCTTTCGTACGGCCGGCATGATAAGATGGCGGAAGATTAGTGTAGTAAGATAAGATACCAGTAAGATGGCTAAGATGAGTACAACTTGTGTAGTCCAGTTTAAATCAGACTTCTCAATTCCGATTTGCTGGAGAAGTTGCGCAGTTTCCTGATTCATTGTATTCATATTTTATAAAGTCTTTTTCAGGAGTCAAAGATACACAAGTTCTTAGAGTTTGCAAAACTTGTGTATCTTGTTTATCTTTACCCTATGAAGTATTGGTCAAGTATTTTTTTTCGTGTTATTGGGGTGCTTGTTGTTTTCCTGCATCCGTGAAGAGGTTTCGGCTGGCGAGAATATAGTGGAGCCGGGCGATGTGTTGCCGGATTTTTCGGCCGTTTTGAATGATGGCTCAGAGTTGAGTACGCAGTCTCTTAAGGGAAAGGTAGCTGTATTGATTTTCTTTCATACGGAATGTCCGGATTGCCAGAAAGAATTACCGGTTATTCAGCGATTATATGAAGAATATGCTGCGAATGAAGAGGTTGCTATCTATGCTATCAGTCGGGAGGAAGGCGAAGAGGAGGTAGCAGATTACTGGGAGAAAAACTCTCTGACCATACCCTATTCGGCACAGGATGACCGGCGGGTGTATGAATTGTTTTCTACGAGCGGAATTCCCCGGGTGTATGTTTGCAGGAGGGATGGAACGGTTGTGTCCATGTATTCCGATAATCCCATTGCCACCTATTCACAGTTGAGTGAAGATGTGGAGAATACACTTAAATTTTCTTCATATCTTTTTGCGGAACAAATGCTTTCATTAAATTTGCCGACAAGAATTTACTAATACCAAAATAAAGAATCTAATGAGTTTGAAAATTGTAGTATTGGCTAAACAAGTTCCCGATACACGCTGTGTGGGAAAAGATGCCATGAATGCTGACGGTACAATTAACCGTGCAGCACTTCCGGCGATTTTTAATCCGGAAGACTTGAATGCCCTGGAACAGGCACTCAGACTGAAAGACACACATCCTGGTTCTACTGTAACTATCCTGACAATGGGTCCGGGTCGTGCCGCTGAAATTATCCGCGAAGGATTATACAGAGGAGCAGACAACGGTTATCTGCTGACAGACCGTGCTTTTGCCGGAGCAGATACGCTGGCTACTTCGTATGCGTTGGCAACAGCTATCCGCAAGATTGGTGAATATGACATCATCGTGGGTGGACGTCAGGCTATCGATGGTGATACTGCACAGGTAGGTCCTCAGGTTGCAGAAAAATTAGGTTTGCCTCAGGTGACCTACGTAGAAGAAATTCAGGAGGTAAAAGACGGACGTATCCGTGTGAAACGCCATATCGACGGAGGTGTGGAAACTGTAGAAGGTCCGCTTCCGATTGTATTGACTGTAAACGGTAGTGCGGCTCCTTGCCGTCCGCGCAATGCGAAACTGGTACAGAAGTACAAACGTGCACTGGGTGGTCAGGAAAAGGCTGCCATTACCAAAGACGGAGCTGAATTGCCTTATGCTTCTTTGTATGAAAGCCGTCCTTATCTGAATATCACAGAATGGAGTGTAGCCGATGTAAACGGTGATACGAAAACAATGCGGTCTGTCGGGTTCTCCGACTAAGGTAAAGAAGATTGAGAACATCATCTTCCAGGCAAAGGAAAGCAAGACGCTTACCGGCAGCGATGCAGATGTAGAAAACTTGATTGTTGAACTGTTGGCTAACCATACTATCGGATAAAGACTATGAATAACGTATTTGTATATTGTGAGATGGAAGGCAAGCACGTTGCCGATGTCAGTCTCGAACTTTTAACCAAAGGTCGTAAGTTGGCCACTCAGCTGGGATGTCAGCTGGAAACTATCTGTGCCGGTACAGACCTTGCAGATGTAGAAAAACAAGTTTTGCCATACGGAGTAGACCGTGTACATGTGTTTGATGCTCCGGGCTTGTTCCCTTATACTTCACTTCCTCATACTTCTATTCTTGTCAACTTGTTCAAGGAAGAAAAACCGCAGATTTGTTTGATGGGTGCTACCGTAATTGGTCGTGACCTGGGTCCGCGTGTGTCTTCTGCACTGACAAGTGGTCTGACTGCCGACTGTACGCAGCTGGAAATCGGTAACCATGAAGACAAGAAAAACGGTATCACTTACGAAGACCTGCTGTATCAGATTCGTCCGGCTTTCGGTGGTAACATTGTGGCTACCATTATCAATCCGGAACATCGTCCGCAGATGGCTACCGTACGTGAAGGTGTGATGAAGAAAGAAATCGTAGATGCCAATTATCAGGGTGAAGTGATTCGTCACGACGTAGCGAAATACGTGCCTGAAACTGATTACGTAGTGAAAGTAATCGATCGTCACGTAGAAAAGGCTAAACACAACCTGAAAGGTGCTCCGATTGTAATTGCCGGTGGTTACGGTATGGGTAGCAAGGAAGGTTTCGATATGTTGTTCGAACTGGCTAAGGAACTTCATGCAGAAGTAGGTGCCAGCCGTGCAGCAGTAGATGCCGGTTTCTGCGACCACGACCGTCAGATTGGTCAGACAGGTGTGACCGTACATCCTAAACTGTACATCGCTTGTGGTATCTCCGGACAGATTCAGCACATTGCCGGTATGCAGGATGCAGGTATCATCATTCTGTGAACAACGATGAAAATGCACCTATCAATGCAATTGCCGATTATGTCATCAACGGCACAGTGGAAGAGGTTATTCCGAAAATGATTAAGTATTACAAAAAGAACAGTAAATAATGGCAAACTTTTATACAGAACATCCGGAACTCAAGTTCCACTTGAACAATCCGATGATGGAGCGTATCTGTCAGTTGAAAGAACGCGATTACAGAGATAAAGACGAGTATGACTACGCACCGCAGGACTATGCAGATGCAGTCGACTCTTACGATAAAGTATTGGAAATTACCGGTGAAATTACTGGCGAAGTGATTGCTGCCAATGCAGAAGGAGTGGACGAAGAAGGTCCGCATTGTGCAAACGGTCGCGTGGAATACGCTTCCGGTACAAAGGCCAACCTGGATGCAATGGTGAAAGCTGGTTTGAATGGTATGACTATGCCGCGCCGTTACGGTGGCTTGAACTTCCCGATTACTCCGTACACCATGTGTGCAGAGATCGTGGCTCAGGCTGATGCCGGTTTCGGTAACATCTGGTCACTTCAGGACTGTATCGAAACACTTTATGAATTCGGTAACGAAGATCAGCACAGCCGTTTCATTCCGCGTATCTGTGCCGGTGAAACCATGTCAATGGACTTGACTGAACCGGATGCTGGTTCCGACCTTCAGAGTGTGATGCTGAAAGCTACATACGATGAAGCTAACAATTGCTGGCGCCTGAACGGTGTGAAACGTTTCATTACGAACGGTGATGCAAACCTTCACCTGGTATTGGCTCGTTCGGAAGAAGGCACACACGACGGTCGTGGATTGTCTATGTTCATCTATGACAAGAACGATGGTGGAGTAGATGTACGCCGTATTGAAAACAAGCTGGGTATCCATGGTTCTCCTACTTGTGAGCTGGTTTATAAGAATGCGAAGGCGGAACTTTGCGGTGAACGCAAGTTAGGTTTGATTAAGTACGTCATGGCGTTGATGAACGGTGCCCGTCTGGGTATTGCCGCTCAGTCTGTAGGTTTGAGCCAGGTGCTTACGATGAGGCTTTGGCATACGCAAAAGACCGTAAACAGTTCGGTAAGGCCATTATCGAATTCCCGGCTGTGTATGACATGTTGGCTACCATCAAGGCAAAACTGGATGCAGGTCGTGCGTTGTTGTATCAGACTTCTCGTTACGTGGACATCTACAAAGCGTTGGATGACATTGCCCGTGAACGCAAGTTAACTCCGGAAGAACGTCAGGAACAGAAACGTTATGCAAAACTGGCCGACAGCTTTACTCCGCTGGCAAAAGGTATGAACTCTGAATATGCCAACCAGAATGCATACGACTGTATTCAGGTGCACGGCGGTTCTGGTTTCATGATGGAATATGCTTGTCAGCGTATTTATCGTGATTCCCGTATCACCAGCATCTATGAAGGTACTACCCAGTTGCAGACAGTAGCTGCCATCCGTTACGTAACAAACGGTTCGTATGCGGCTACTTTGCATGAATATGAACTGATTCCTTGTGCTCCGGAATTTGAAGGTTATATGAATCGTATCAAGGATATGTCTCGTAAGCTGGAAGCATGTACCAATGCAGTGAAGGAAGCACAGAACCAGGAATTGCTGGATCTGGTATCTCGTCGTTTGTATGAGATGGCAGCTGTGTGCGTGATGAGCCATCTGCTCTTGCAGGATGCGACAAAGGCTCCTGACATGTTCGGCAAGTCATTGAACGTGTATGTGAACTACGCTGAATCTGAAGTAGAAAAGCATTTCAACTTCATCCGTAAGTTCCAGGCAGAAGAATTGGAAAGCTATCGGAAATAAGATTTCTGATTGATATAGAAATGGAAAGGGCGAATTTCGAATGAGATTCGCCCTTTTTAGTATGGTACAGTCTTTAAACTGTTTTATGCATTTTCTTTCGTAGCCATCGGTCGAAGAAGTACAGCAGACAGAGGGCACAGAGCGTGGGCAGGTAGAAAAGGAGCGTATGGGAGTCCGGAAGTATTTCCTTGCAGGTGTGCCAATAGCTGATGAAGGCTGCTCCGTATTTCCATATAAAAAATCCGATGCAACTTCCCCCGCTGAGTATGGCGAAGACAAGGAAGAGGATGAACATTCTTTTTTCCTGCCGTTTTCGCGTAAGATACTTTCCTCTTGTATCTTTTGCATCATGCGGTAGCTGAAATTACTGGGCAGCTCGTAATGGGGCTGCCTTTTTATGGCCTTCTGAAGTCCTTATCTGTTGTTCTCATGTCTTAAATCTCCTCTTTCATTAAGTTACATAACTTTTTTCGGATGCGGTGCAGTTTTACTTTTACGTTACTTTCTGTCAGATGAAAGATGTAGGCTATTTCTTCTATATTTTTTTCTTCTTCATAGAATAGGGTAACGAGTGCCTGTTCATCGGGCTTGAGCTGGGTGAGTGCCTGCTGTAATTTTTGAATCTGCACTTCGTTTTCGGTATCCAGTTCCTCATCTATTTCTGTATCTGAAAGGCTGTTCCACATCCGGTCGTCGAATGAAAGCAGTTCTTTATCTTTTTTCCGGAGTGCGGAGGTCGCTTCATTGTAGGCAATGCGGTAAATCCAGGTAGAGAAACTGCTGTCTCCATGAAACGAGGAAGGTGGGTGAAGGCTTTCATAAAACAGTCTTGTGTCAGTTCTTCGGCATCTTCCGGTGAGCCTATCATGCGGACTATCAGGTGGAAAACCTGTGGCCCGTAGGTGTCGAGAAAATAGGCGAACTGTTCGGTTCGTCCGCTCAGGATAGATGCTATGATATGTAGTTCCTCGTGATTCATGATGCCCTTTAGACGCAGAGCAAAAGTAAAAGGTTACACTGAAAAATAGAAAAAATATTTTTCTCGGTAAAAGTGTAACCTTTCTGTGTGGGTTGCGTCTAAAGGGCAAAAGTAACAAATTAAAAACTGAATAAAATGGAAGAATTGATGATTGTGGCCAATGTGGCAATTGTTTTTGGAGTGATTTATAAATTGTTTGAACTGTTTGCCGGAAGAAGAGAGCGGATGATGCTGATTGAAAAGATGGGCGACAAACTGACGCCGGAAACCTTTAAGAATGGCATTATGTATCGCCCCAGCCTGTATTCGTTTGGAGGACTGCGTATAGGATGTTTGCTGCTTGGATTGGGGGCAGGACTTTTGGTAGGATACGTGTTGACATGTACCACCCAACCGGATTACTTGTCTGATAATTACCCTTATACCGTAAAAGAGGCCGTTTCTATAATTTACGGAGCGTGCGTTCTGTTGGGAGGAGGTTTAGGCCTTGTCATCTCTTATTTGATAGAGAAAGAACAGTGGAAGAAAAATAAGTAAGAATTGCAAATTTCAGCAGAGCGGCCTGGCATGCCATAACGGTGTGTCAGGCCGCGTGCTTTATGGTATGATTTATCCTGAAACTGGCCTTTTATTCTTTATTTGTGAAATAAACCTTTCATTTATGCAAGGCAATTGAATCTTTTTGTAACTTTAGGTGCCATGGGTATAATAAAGGAGGTATTGGGTTATGAAGTATTATAGAGTCATCGGAATCGTATGTGTGTGGATTTTTTTTTATCGGACAAATTTTTGCCCAGTCTGTGCCGGATAATGAATGCCTGCAACTGGTAGCATCTAATGATAGTGATGATGTGCTGAAGGAAATGGTGATTTATCCTCCTGTATTTTGTGCGATGCACGACGGAGAACGTCTGAAAATGAAAATCAGCAATGAAGGAGAAAAGGTGATGCGTAAAACCTATTTTTATTTGTTCTATAAAAAGAAAAGAATATGCCGGATTCATCTTCCTAACATGAAAAAGGGAGAAGCGTGTGAGTTTGGTGTGAACATTCGCGACCGCTTTTTTCATAAGGACCGG